>TARA_B100000674_G_scaffold282010_1_pt1 | contig 265344 bp, 258 predicted proteins | sample TARA_B100000674 | Tara Oceans TARA_B100000674 (sample SAMEA2622759) | marine metagenome | biome: marine biome (ENVO:00000447); feature: surface water layer (ENVO:00002042); material: "saline water (ENVO:00002010), including plankton (ENVO:xxxxxxxx)" | depth 5 m | reverse complement strand
TGATGTACGGGAAGACTCGGTAAGTCGAGCCGTTCCAGCGCCACCACTGCCACCAGTGAACGCGGTGTCGGCACCACAATTAGTTGAGGTGCTTCAACAAGCAGGTCTCGAAGTAGTGCACGAACACGGAGTCACTGTTGGAGAGGTAGCGGGTCTCGAAGTCGCCCGAATTGTCTCCGATGAAGTTGGAACCCGCATCGAGGTGGGGGTCGGTGCCCATGACAGAGAAGCGTTTGCTCTCTTGCACGGAGCGATCCCAACGCCGCAGGCCATCGAACAAGTCGCAAGTGTCGTGCGCGCTCATCGTTTACCCGGAGCCGAGCCGCACCCATTGAACCGACTCGGAGCAGAAAGGTGGTTGCGCGCCCACCTGATAGCTCAACCGGAAAAGATTGGTTTGTCGGAACTGGTCGCTGTCGCTCCTCCTATCCAACGAACCAATCTCAAAGAAGCCGTGCCCGCGGTCGCAATGGGCAGATCATCTTCAGGCGAAGTGGTCGTAGCTTGTGCTGTCGGAATCGATCTCGATTTGGTTCCATTTGCCGCAGATGCGCGTCTGCTGCATAACCAGGATGCAGACCTCATGGTGGTGGTGTCAGAACGCGATGAGCATCAAATATTGAAGGATCTTGCCCAACGGTTAGCCGATTCGGCAAAAGTTGTGGCAGTACCAGACGGATGGCGCGAATGGACAAGGCTGTCGTCGGTACCCTGAGAGTGTGCTTGATCGTCTGCTGCAACTAGAAGAAGAGTTGGCTCATGTTGAGTCCCAGCTTGGCGACCCTCAAGTCACATCAGACCGCAATCGATTCGTCGAAGTCAGTCGACGACATTCGCAGCTGACCGAAATGATCGAGGTTGGAGCAGCATGGCGAACAGCTCTCGAAGATGCTGCTGCAGCCAAAGAGATGGCTGAAGCAAGTAGCGGTGACGAAGCTTTAGAAGCCCGAGAGATGGAAACAGTTGCGCTGGCAGATGCTGAATCGCTTGAGGAAAAGTTTCGCTACCTACTGCTGCCGAGAGACCCCAATGACGACCGTAACGTCATCGTTGAGATACGGGGAGCCGAGGGAGGCGAAGAGGCGAACTTGTGGGCCCGTGACCTGTTTGAAATGTACCGCTCCTACATCAACACCAAGGGTTGGACTATCGAAGTTCTCGGAAGTCATTTCAGCGATATGGGTGGATACACCGACATTGCATTTTTAGTGAAGGGCGACGCTGTATGGAGCCACCTCAAGCATGAAGGAGGCCCGCACCGGGTGCAGCGCGTACCGGTCACAGAGTCCCAAGGGCGAGTGCATACATCCTCGGCCGCGGTGACAGTACTTCCAGAAGCAGATGAAGTCGAAGTCGACATTGACCCAAACGAACTTGAAATAGATACCTATCGCTCCTCTGGACCTGGTGGTCAATCCGTGAATACAACAGATTCAGCAGTGCGGGTTACTCACTTACCAACGGGCCTGGTTGTCTCAATGCAAGACGAAAAGAGTCAGCTTCAAAACAAAGCTAAGGCTTTGCGAGTGTTACGAGCGCGCCTTCTCAAGCTTCACCAAGAAGAACAAGCCTCAAGTCAAGCGGCGCAGAAACGAGATCAGGTCAAGAGTGGAGGCCGAGCAGAAAAGATCCGTACCTACAACTTCAAGGAAAGTCGAGTTACTGATCACCGCATTGGCTTAACCCTTCACAAGTTGGAGCGAGTGTTGGCGGGAGAGCTTGATGACGTAGTCAAACCTCTCATGCTCCATGAGCGCGAACAACAGCTTGAGGCTGGAAATGACGCAACCTGAAGGCGAATCAGACGAATTTCTGACTGTCGGCCAACTGCTCGATGAGATAGCGCAACAACTGCTAGCCGCCGGGATCGAGGACCCGGAAATTAGTGCTCGGAGAATCGTTGAAGAAGCTACCGGCTTTGGATTTGACCAGCATCTCCTTGCAGATAAAGAACCAGTTACTCGACGAGTTATCTCTCGAGTTGATGCCATGTCACAAAGACGTGCTTCAGGAGAACCTCTCCAATATGTGATTGGGAGCTGGGGTTTCCGACAATTGGACCTAGCAGTTGATTCACGAGCGTTGATTCCCCGCCCAGAAACAGAGTCAGTAGCGGGATTCGGAATCGATGCGCTTCACAGAATGGGTTCTGGCGGCGAAAGTGACCTTCTCGTGGCCGATCTGGGAACCGGCAGTGGCGCCATAGCATTATCGATTGCACAAGAAGTACCTCAAGCACAAGTGTGCGCCACTGATATATCTGAAGAAGCGCTCTCCTTAGCGAGATCGAACCTTGCGGGTCTGGGATCTGACGCTGCCAGAGTTTCTTTGCGTCACGGTGATTGGTTTGCGGCGCTGCCAGGAGAACTCTTTGGGAAATTAGACCTCCTGATCTCAAATCCTCCATATATTTCACCTGATGATGACCTGCCCAAAGTTGTAAAGGACTGGGAGCCTCAGGCTGCTCTAATTGGAGGCGAAGACGGTTTTCTCCACTTGGATATTTTGACTCGGCAAGGCAGAAACTGGATACGCCCGGGGGGCTGGCTTGTCCTTGAGTGCGGTTCTAATCAAGCGGAGCGGCTGCGGGAGCTAGCTATATCTCGCGGCTACGAAGCAGCGCAGATAGGTCATGATTTGTCTGGAGCGCAGAGACTAGTAGCTGCTCGCCGACCTATCGATGATGTTGCTGAGTCTGACCTTGAGGCAGCTACAGAAGCGCTCAGAAGGGGTGACTTAGTCGTTGCACCCACTGACACGCTTCCAGGCCTACTGGCTAAATATGACGACACAGCAGCAGTTGAAGCATCATATGACGCGAAACAACGTCCGAGAAATCAACCGGTTCCAGTTTTGGTGAGTGGAGTGGCGCAAGCTGAAGAACTCGTTCAGTTAGACCAAAGGGCCCGAGATCTAATTGAAGAGCATTGGCCTGGAGCACTCACTATCGTTGCCAAACGCCTACACGGAACTGACCCGGTTCACGGAGGTGACACGCTGGGAGTTCGATGCCCCAACCCCGGATGGTTGCGACTGCTCATTGACCAGTCCGGTCCCGTTACCGGCTCCAGCGCCAACTTGCATGGAGTCGACACGATGTTAAATGCGCGTGATGCCGCCCTCACCCTTGCGGTCGAGGCGGGCCACGTTATCGAAGGCATCTCGCAAGGAGGCCTTGCATCGACAGTGCTAGATACTACGGGAGAATCCCTAATCGTGTTAAGAGAAGGCGCTGTAGAGATCAAGCACGACTGAGAACTGCGGATCACTCGATCGGTTGAATTGGTTACGAGAATTCTGTTCTCGCGTGCGAAGATGGCTGCGTTGTCACAAACAAAGGAGAACTTTGGGTGTCTGTAATTGCGGTTGGCGCAGATCACGCGGGATATGAGCTAAAAGAGACGATAGCTGCACATCTAGTAGCGAATGACCATCAAATAGTTGACTGTGGTACTCACAGCTTGGATCGTGTTGACTACCCCGAGTTTGGCGCAGCTGTTGCTAATGCCGTAATCGCTGGAGAGGCGGAACGCGGCATAGTCGTTTGCGGTAGCGGTATCGGAATTGTTATGGCGGCGGGAAAGATTCCAGGAATCCGAGCAGCGACAGTCCACGACGTGACTACTGCGCGCATGACTAGGGAACACAACGACGCCAACGTCATCGGTATTGGGGCGCGAATGGTGGGGGAGCAGACCGCACTAGACATAGTCGACGCTTTTATGAGCGCTTCTTTTGAAGGTGGCCGACACCAAACACGCGTCGAAAAACTGGCCTCTCTGGAAACCCTCGGATTACCTGAGAAATAGAAAACACCTGCAAGAGACCATTTCAAGGCATGCTGTGATCTAGTAGCCGCGACAACCGCGAAAGGCGCCCACTTATGACCCCTCCCAGCTCCATTTGGACCGTCGGGCCGGACCCTCAGATTGACGAACTGATCCGTCAAGAGAAGGAACGTCAAATGACGAGCCTTCAATTGATTGCATCTGAAAACTTTGCGTCACCAGCGGTGATGGAGGCCACCGGGAGTGTTTTCACGAACAAATACAGCGAGGGGTACCCGCAACGACGGTATTACGGAGGAAACGTGCATGTGGATGTCGCGGAACAGTTAGCGATTGATCGTGTAAAGCAACTCTTTGGTGCCGAACATGCCAATGTGCAGCCTCACTCGGGGTCGCAAGCCAACGCTGCTGTGTACATGGCGCTTCTGGATGTCGGAGACACCGTGATGGGAATGAGTCTTGACCATGGCGGGCATTTGACTCATGGCTCGCCAGTGAACGCAAGCGGTAGGTTCTATAACTTCGTTTCCTATGGGCTAACAGCAGGAGACGAACGCCTCGACTACGAAGAGATGCGATCAATTGCCCTGGCGGAACGCCCCAAGCTCATTGTTGCAGGAGCGACCGCTTACCCCCGACGAATTGATCCTGAACCTTTCCGGAAAGTCTGCGACGAGATTGGCGCATACTTCATGTTTGACGCTGCACACATAGCTGGCCTGATCGCAGGTGGACAGCACCCTAATCCAGTTCCCTTAGCTGACGTAGTTACGTTTACAACCCACAAAACTTTGCGCGGCCCCCGCGGCGGATGCATTCTTTCCACTGAATCTCTAGCTAAGAAAATCGACAGCGCCGTGTTCCCAGGGAACCAAGGCGGACCTTTAGATCACGTGGTTTTGGCTAAGGCTGTCGGGTTCAGGGAAGCCTTGGACCCGGGCTTCGCGGAATACGCCAGACGTATAGTCGACAATGCAAGTGCTCTAGCTGACGCGTTAGCCAATCAAGGATTTCGACTGGTATCAGGAGGCACTGACAACCACCTCTTGCTAGTTGACTTAAGGAGTTTCGATAGCGACCTCACGGGTAAAGAAGCTCAAGAGATCCTTGACCTCGGAGGAGTGACTCTTAACCGCAACACAATTCCCGATGACCCCCGCTCCCCGTTCGTCACCAGTGGGGTACGCATCGGTGTTGCGTCAGTTACTACGCAAGGTATGGGTGCTAAGGAGATGGGGCAGATAGCCGAGTTCACAGCTCGGATCCTCCGGCAGAGAGACGATGATAGCGCTGTCAAAGCGATTGCTGCCGAGGTAGCCGATTTGTGCTCTGAATTTCCGCCTTATTCGGAGTAAATCGACCTACGAGCGAGGTCAAGCGAAGCCCTCCGTCACATAAGCTCTACTCGTAACTAGTCTGGAGATTGGGTACAAGAGTTATCGAGCGCATCTGTAGTGATCCGCAAGTAGGGCAGTCTCAGTGAGTAGAGCAATCCAACATGGCTTAGTGTTGGGAATTTCGGCGATCGTCACCTATCTCTTCACCTTCGTCGTTGCAGCTGTCGCGCCGAGGCTCGGAGCCGTAGTTGCGCCCAAATCTCGAAGTGTTCATGAGCGACCCACCACAACTGGTGGTGGGACAGCTATGTTCGTCGGCTTTTTGGTTGCATTAGTTGTAGCTAGCCGTTTACCGGGCTTTACTCAAGTTTTTGCAGGCTCGTCTGAAGCGCTAGCAGTGGTTGTTGCGGCAACCGTCATGTTCGGGATTGGACTCCTTGATGATTTGCGCGAACTTTCGGCCCCGGCGAAGGTAGCTGGCCAAGTTCTATCTGGCAGCCTGCTCGCTGTTCTCGGAGTCACCCTTTTCTACTTCAGAGTCCCTTTTGGTCAACTCGTAGTATTGTCAGCAGACTGGGCCACCCTCATAACAGTTCTACTAGTCGTGGTAGTTGCAAATTCGGTCAATTTGATTGATGGATTAGACGGGCTTGCTGCCGGAACAATTGCCATCGCCGCAGGAGCCTTTTACCTCTACAGTGGCGCGCTTCAGAATGCAGGAGTCATTAGCGACGCAAACCTAGGTCCGCTCTTAGCCCTTGTGACCCTGGGCGTGTGTCTAGGGTTCTTGCCGCACAATTTTCATCCGGCCCGCATCTTTATGGGTGATGGGGGAGCGCTCCTTCTTGGTCTTTTGATGGCATCAGCCACGATGACGGTCGGAGGAAGGGTTGTAGATCAATTCAGTGGACAGGTCTATTTTTTCTTCGCCCCCATAGCTATTCCTTTTCTAATCCTTGGAGTTCCACTTGTGGATGTTGCTCTGGCCGTCCTCAGACGCGCGTACCGACGCGAAGGAATTGCCACCGCTGACAAAGACCATCTCCATCACCGACTACTAAGAATGGGTCACGGTCACCGAAGAACGGTTCTGCTTCTATGGTCATGGACCGGGCTTTTGTCTGGGGTGGCGTTGGTGCCGACCCTCACGGGCAGTGGTGATGCAGTGTTGCCCTTTGCGTTGGCTGGCGTAGCGGTGTTGCTGTTCTTCTTGTTACGACCGAGCACTCGATTCGCATCGGACAGCGAAGCAAAAACATCGAACGCATAACTACATAGGAAAATCAGCAATTTTGAGTGCCAGGTCGCTTGCAACAAGGACCACACCCCAATAGGGTGTGGCCGCTTCTAGAAGCACTTTCCATTCGCCACGAATCGGAGACGACCCGTCGCATGCGACCATCTGCGCTTTACAAGAACAAGATGTTTTTTGGCACAGACGACGCTTTCTCGCGTTCGGTTGAAATCGTTGTCACTCCCGCGATTTTCGCGGCTATCGGCTGGGTATTTGACCGATGGTTGGGAACGAGTCCATGGATTGCCGTGTCGTTTGGTGCACTTGCATTTTTAGGAAAAATCGCAGCAGAGTGGTACCGCTATGTCGGCAGAATGTCGGGCATCGAAGAAGAAATGACCGCTGATCGACCAACTAACCAACGTGGCCTCGACCGCGTTCAAGAGATTGATGATCGGCTACCGGCAGGGGTTACTCTTGAGGAGCGCAGCGAGACGTGAGCGACCTTATAAGCCGGGAGAGTGGACCTACCGTCAACCCACAGCACAATGATGAACCTGAAAAGGGAATAGTCGTTGACATGCTGCGCCGAGGAATCAAAATTGTTCCCGCTTGGCTGTTGATTTCGTTGCTTGTCTGGGGTGTCGACGGAGCGTTATCCGCTGCGTATGGCGTTGCGTTAATTTTCGCCAACTTCCTTACTGCGTCTCTGTTCTTAACTTGGGCGGCACGAATTTCACCCGCCGCTCTCATGTTTGCAGCCTTATTTGGATTTATCTTCCGACTAGGCGCTCTGACGGTCGCTGTTATCGCGGTCAGTAAAATCAGCTTTTTTGCACCCGTTCCCCTTGGGATAACGATTATCGTTTCCCATCTCGGACTGCTGGTGTGGGAGACGCGCTATGTTTCACTATCACTCGCTTATCCGGGTTTAGGACCTGACAACATGGCGCCGAAGAAATTCAAGGAGATCAAGTGAATTCATTGCTTGCCGCCGGAGATGGTGGTGGACTGCACTTTCCGTCAATTGAGAGCCTTCTTGAATGGCCTGGGTTCCTTTTTGAGGGCAACACTTTTCTCGAGCTGAACAAAGTAGGTCTCATCTACCTGTGGGCGATGGTCGCGCCGCTAGTGATATTTACGCTTGCCATCCGGAAGAGCTCCTTGGTTCCGCGTGGAGTTCAGACTGTCGCAGAATCGTCAGTTGACTTTGTGCGTGAGAACATCGTGATGCAAACGATGGGACCTGACGGTATGAAGTTCATGCCTTTCCTCCTATCTCTTTTCTTCTTTATTTTCTTTGCCAACATCACCGAAGTAATCCCGTTTATTCAATTCCCAGCTAACTCGCGAATGGCGGCGCCTGCTTTCCTAGCGATTGTTGTTTGGGTTGTCTTCAATGGGGTTGGCATTAAGAGTCAAGGCTTCTTTAGCTACTTTAAGAACACGATTATCCCGCCTGGAGTTCCAGGCGCTCTGCTTCCATTGGTTGCAGTTATTGAATTCGTTTCAACATTCTTGGTGCGCCCCTTTTCGCTGGCAGTTCGGCTCTTCGCCAATATGCTTGCAGGGCACCTTTTGTTGGTTACGTTCGCAGTCCTCTGCGAAAATTTGTGGGCCAAGAACATTTTGGTTTCGATCATATGGGCCCCGTTTATTGTGTTGATTGGTCTGACAGGTTTCGAGATTCTCGTTGCCTTCTTGCAGGCCTTCATTTTCACAATTCTGACTGCCGTGTATATCGGTGGCGCACTACATCCCGAGCACTAAACAAACAAGACACAGGAGAGACGAGTGATTGACTTGCTCGCACAAGCTGACAACGCACTAGACGGCCTAAAGGCGGTCGGTGCCGGTCTGGGTTATGGCCTTGCTGCCATTGGCCCCGGCGTAGGCATCGGACTGGTAGTCGGTAACGCGATTACTGCCATGGCTCGACAGCCCGAATCCGCGGGCATGGTGCGAACGACCATGTTCCTTGGCATCGCCTTTACCGAGGCTCTAGCCCTAATTGGTTTCGTGGTCTTTATCCTTCTGAATTTCGCCTAGGGAGAGACAATGAATTCAATTGGACTCCTAGCGGCGGGTGACGCTGGAGGGGGGGCTTCGAACCCGATCCTTCCTGTGTGGAATGAAATTATTTGGGGAGGCGCTGCCTTCGCGATTCTTTTCATTGCCATGGCGAAGTTCGCCTACCCCGCCATTAAAAAGGCTATGGAAGCCCGATCTGAGAAGATCCAGGGTGACCTAGATGCCGCCGATACGGCGCGCACCGAAGCGGAAGGTTTGCGTGCCGAATACGACTCGAAAATTGCAGAGGCTCAAGCTGAGGCGTCAAGAATTCTTGAAGCAGCACGAGCTGAAGCCGAGCAGGTTCGCCAAGACCGTCTCGCAGCAATTGAACCCGAAATCGAGGAGAAGCGAGCGCAAGCAGATGCGGATATCGAAGCCGCAAAAGCTCGTGCGCTTGCCGACCTTCGAACACAAGTGACATCGCTTGCTGTAGGGGCTGCTGAGCAGGTAGTGAAATCGAGCTTGGACGAAGCTGCCTATGCGCGACTTGTAGATGACTACATCGAGTCTGTTGGAAACTGACAACCCAGTGGAATTTGCCTCGCGAGTGTTTTTGACCGAGGCCCTAGAAGAACGGCACCTGAGTTGCCGTAACCGTTTACGAAAAGATCGAGGAAAGCGATGACCGAGAAAGTGGAGGAGTACGCTGCCGGATTAGCCAAATTGGCTGAGGCCGAAGGTGAACTCAACCGCGTCGCGGATGAGCTGTACCAGTTAGGTCGGACCGTTGAATCATCCGATCAGTTGCGTTCGACGCTTAGCGACCGAACGATACCCGCATCGCGTCGGATTGGAATTTTGGAAGACCTTCTAGGGGCCTCCGCGTCGCCCGTAACTATCAACCTTGTCAGCATGTTGGTAGGAGCTGGACGCGGTAGCCACATTGGGCCGATTGCCGATGAACTGATCCGTCAGGCTGCGGAATCAAGAGGTCAAGCGGTCGCTGAAGTTCGATCCGCCGTGACCCTTAATGATGATCAACGCGGTCGTCTCAAATCTGCGCTATCAAGCGCAACTGGAATGAATATCGACATCGTCGTAGTTGTCGACCCTGAGATCCTTGGAGGAGTTGTTGCTCAAGTCGGCGACACAGTCTTTGACGGATCAGTACGTACCCGTCTCGAAAAAATGAAAGAGCGCTTGTCATGACTGACCTCAGCTTCGATGCCGCCGACATAACGGCAGCAATCCAAAAGAATCTGGAAGGTTTTGATCCGTCGGTTGAATCAGGAACTGTGGGCCGCATCCTCGAAGTGGGGGATGGTATTGCCAGAGTTTCTGGGCTTCCGAATGCTTCCGTGAACGAAATTCTTGAGTTTGAGAGCGGCGACGTGGGCCTTGCCCTCAACCTCGATGAGGACTCAATCGGTGCTGTGGTATTGGGCAATGTTGAAAACATTGAAGAGGGCCAAAACGTTAAGTCCACCGGAAGGATTCTTTCTGTTCCAGTAGGAGATGGAGTACTCGGAAGAGTCGTCAATGCGCTCGGTGAGCCCATTGACGGTAAAGGACCGATAGCAGGTGCTGAACCTCGGCGAATGGAAATTCAAGCGCCGGGCATTATGGGTCGACAACCAGTTCATGAACCTTTGCAAACTGGCATTAAGGCTATTGACTCCATGACGCCGGTAGGTCGCGGCCAACGCGAGTTGATTATCGGCGACAGAAAAACTGGTAAGACCTCCGTGGCGATCGACACCATCCTGAATCAGGCAGGCTTGGGAGTGAAGTGCATCTATGTCGCGGTTGGCCAGAAAGGCTCGACTGTCGCTCAAGTTGTCAACACCTTAGAAGAACGCGGAGCGATGGAATACACCGTGGTTGTTTCGGCACCGGCCGCCGACGCAGCACCGTTTAAGTACCTTGCTCCATATGCAGGCTGCGCCATGGGCCAGCACTGGATGGAGAATGGCGAACACGCGTTAATCGTTTATGACGACCTCTCGAAACAAGCGGAGGCATACCGGCAGTTGTCTCTGTTGCTCAGAAGACCACCAGGGCGTGAAGCGTACCCGGGTGACGTGTTCTACCTCCATAGTCGTCTACTAGAACGCGCAGCTAAGTTGTCTGATGAACAGGGTGCGGGCTCGCTCACCGCTTTACCCGTGATCGAAACAAAAGCGGGTGACGTCTCCGCTTACATTCCCACGAATGTGATTTCGATCACCGACGGCCAGATCTACCTCCAAGACGATCTATTCAAATCGGGTGTGCGACCAGCTGTAGACGTCGGTGTATCTGTTTCACGCGTTGGAGGTGACGCTCAGACCAAAGCTATGAAGAGCGTTGCGGGAACCTTAAAGATCGACCTTGCTCAGTTCCGTGATCTTGAAGCCTTCGCAACCTTCGGCTCCGAGTTGGATGCTGCTTCTGCGGCGCAACTTGGTCGCGGTTACCGCTTAGTCGAACTTCTTAAGCAGGGACTCAACAGCCCAATGCCGGTCGAGGAACAAGTTGTTTCGATTTACACGGGAACGAACGGCCATCTAGATGACTTACCAGTTGAGGATGTCCAACGGTTCGAAGCAGAGCTTTTAGAGAATATGAAGACGAGGCACTCCGGGCTACTTGACGAAATAAGAAGCACAGGAGTTCTCCCCGAAGATCAGGTGAAGGCTGCCGTAGAGTCTTTTAAGGCGACTTTCCAGGCGAGTGTTGAGGCCGATACGAGCGGCGGCGAGGGCTGATCGGCAGTGGCAGGCGGTCAGGAACGCATTCTTAGGCGTCGTATCAGCTCGATTGATGCTACGAAGAAGATCACGCGCGCTATGGAACTGATCGCGGCTTCGCGCATCGTCAAAGCCCAAGGCCGGGTCCAGGCGGCTAAACCTTATTCAGAAAAAGTTACTGATGTAATAGCGAACCTGGCAGGTGGCGGCGCTGGAGTTGACCATCCGTTACTCGCACAACCCGGTGATATAAACCGCGTTGCTTACGTAGTAATAGCTGCGGATCGCGGGCTCTGCGGCGGGTACAACAACAATGTTTTAAGGGCCGTTGAGAGATCTATCGATTCGGACCGAGCTGCGGGACGTGACTATGCGCTGATTTTGTCTGGCAAAAAAGCAGCCGGTTACTTCTCCTTTAGAGGCTATGACGTTCATGCGGCTTTTGAAGGATTTTCGGATCAACCTAACTACAGCGATGCAAAGGCAATGGCTGAGTCGGTAGCAGAACTATTTGAAAACGGCGAGGCCCAACAAGTCCAACTGGCCTACACACGCTTTTTGTCTATGGGAAGCCAAGAAGTAACAGTGGATCAATTTATGCCGCTCGAGGCATCTGAAATTGGAGCTGAGGCTACTGAAGAGGCCGGCGGCGGTTACGAATTTGAACCGGAACCATCTGAAATACTGGGGCGTCTTCTTCCTCGATACGCGGAAGCGCGTCTATATGCAGCGCTGCTCGAGGCCTCAGCCTCCGAACACGCAGCGCGGCAACGAGCTATGAAGGCAGCTACTGACAACGCTGAAGATCTAAAAATCAACCTCACCCGAATAATGAACCGTGCCCGTCAAGATGCAATCACCACCGAAATAATGGAGATTGTTGGCGGTGCCGAAGCAATGAGCCAAGACGACGATGGCGATCTTGAAGATCTCATCGCCCAATCAATTGAGGGTTCTTTTGCAGCCCTCGCAACTGACCGTACCGACGCCTGAAACTTCAGGAGTAAAAATGACCATGACCGAAGACAACACCGAAACCAAAGATGGAAGGGTGCTCGCTATTGCCGGACCGGTAGTAGACGTCGAATTTCCACGTGGATCGTTGCCGGAAATAAACACATTTGTCGAAATGGACGCCGAATTAGAAGGCGCCAAAGTGACTATTGGTGGTGAGGTAGCGCAACAAATCGGTGAGGGCAAAGTACGTGTTGTTTGTATGAAAGCGACAGACGGTCTGACTCGAGGCGCGGTGGTACGAAATACCGGGCGCGGAATTGCAGTTCCGGTTGGCGACAACGTTCTTGGACACATCTTTAACGTCCTGGGCGAACCCCTTGACACCGATGACATTGGCGAAGTGCCTGAAAGATGGGAGATTCATCGCGACGCACCTGACTTTGACACCCTTGAGCCGAAGGCGAAGCTTTTCGAATCAGGTATCAAAGTGATCGACCTTCTTGAGCCCTACTTGGAGGGTGGAAAGATCGGACTCTTTGGCGGAGCCGGAGTGGGTAAAACGGTCTTGATTACCGAGATGATTAACCGAGTGGCTTCGCAGCACGGCGGAGTCTCGGTGTTCGCAGGCGTGGGAGAACGAACCCGTGAAGGCACTGACTTATACCTAGAAATGGAAGAGTCCGGCGTGCTGGAAAAGACAGCCCTTGTCTTTGGACAAATGGACGAGCCTCCAGGGGTACGCCTACGTGTCGCGCTTTCAGCTCTAACTATGGCTGAATATTTCCGCGACGTTCAAGGGCAGGAAGTGCTCTTGTTCGTGGACAATATATTCCGCTTTGTGCAAGCGGGATCCGAGGTCTCGACTTTGCTTGGTCGAATGCCTTCAGCGGTGGGTTATCAACCCAATCTGGCCGACGAGATGGGCGAACTACAGGAGAGGATTACCTCTACTTCGGGTCACTCGATTACCTCGCTTCAGGCTGTGTATGTGCCGGCTGACGATTACACCGACCCAGCCCCCTTCACCACATTCACCCACTTGGATGCGACCACAGAATTGAGTCGGCAAATCGCTTCTCTAGGTATCTATCCAGCTGTTGACCCGCTTGCTTCCACCTCAACAATCCTCACCCCCGAAGTTGTGGGTGATCGGCACTACGGCGTAGCTCGCCGGGTGCAGGAGATATTGCAGAGGTATAAAGAACTGCAAGACATCATTGCCATCCTCGGTCTTGACGAGCTTTCCGAAGAAGACAGAATCACGGTGGACCGAGCCCGCAAGATTCAGCGATTCCTGTCGCAGCCTTTCTTCGTTGCTGAAGTCTTCACTGGAATGCCCGGCATATTCGTTCCTATAGAAGAGACAATTGAGTCATTTGAAATGCTTTGCAACGGTGAACTTGATCATCTACCCGAACAAGCCTTCCTCAATGTTGGTAATGCCGAATCGGCGATGGCCAAAGCCCGTGAACTAGAGCAGTCTTGATTACTAAAAGAAGCTGATTTATGCAGGTCGAACTCGTTTCCCCCGAAGCAGTGCTTTTCTCCGGAGAATGCTCGCAAGTAGTTACGCGCACTGTTGATGGTGACATTGCGTTTCTCGATAATCATGCTCCGTTTATAGGGGCGCTAGACGTAGGCCAGACGCAACTTTGGGCTGCCGATGGTGTTGTCTCGCTAGCTATCAACGGCGGCTTCGTAGAAGTAAGCTCCAATGCCGTCACGATTCTGAGTGATGACGCCATGGCCGCTCAAGATATTGACGTTCAAGAAGCTCAGGCTGACCTTCAAGCCGCTGATCAAGCACTGGCATCCGATGCCGACGACACTGAAGCAGCACTCGCTAAAAAGTGGGCTGAAACTCGTATACAAGTATCTGGCGGAAACTGACCTTCGGCCGCTGCTGAGTCAGACTAGCTGCACCGTTTATTGGACAAATACGAGGTTCTCAATGGTGGCAAGCGAGCGGTAATAGCAGCCGCTTCTAGATGAGCCATCGGCTTTCATAGTGTGACAGGCCCCCCGACCATCGCGTCGGACGAGGTACAGCAGCGAGTTCTGTTCACAGTTCACGCGGACATCGATCAGAGAGAGAGTGTCTCCTGAGGTCGCGCCCTTGTGCCAAATTTCGTTTCGAGAAGTGGAATACAGCACAGCGCTTTTCATTTCTAACGTCATACGCAGTGCTTCTTCGTTGGCGTAACCGACGAACAAGACCTCTCCCGAATCAACCTCTTGGAGCACTACTGGAATAACCTGATGCCCCTCACGTCCGACACCCCCAATTTTGTCGAAGTCCAGTTGCTGGACCGTGCCCTCTTCTAAGTCATTCGCTTGGACCATAAGAGTGAGCATAGAGGTGAAGGAGGAAGGAACTGCTTCGATTATTGACGGCGAAAGTTCTTAGGTGAAATCGACGGATGAGAACTCGCTGAGTTTGTCGATGTTATGGGTCGCTTCGATGCGGCGCACCGTCCCACTTTTAGACCTCATGACCAAGGAGTCGGAGATAGCGCCATCAGATGTAAATCTCACGCCCCGCAGTAACTCGCCATCAGTAATACCTGTTGCGGCGAAAAATACATCGTCAGATTGAACAAGATCGTCGGTGTCGAGAATACGGTCAAGGTCGTAGCCCGCATCGACCGCGGCCTGACGTTCGGTCCCGTTTCGTGGCCAGAGCCTGCCTTGCATTTCTCCGCCAAGACACTTCAGTGCTGCAGCAGAAATAACGCCCTCTGGAGTTCCGCCTATGCCGAAGAGCACATCCGCTCCATCGCTTGTAGCCGTAGCGATAGCTCCTGCCACATCACCATCAGGAATAAGTCGAATTCTGGCTCCACTCTGACGGACTTCATCAATCAACTCCGCGTGACGATCACGATCCAAGATTACGGCGGTCAAGTCTCTGATACCCCTGCCAGTCGCTTCAGCGATTGCTTCTAGATTCTCTGTAGGACTCTTGTCGATCGACACTAAACCTTTCGACTGTGGACCTACCGCTATCTTTTCCATATAGACGCAAGGACCAGGATCAAACATGGTCCCTCGAGGAGCAACAGCGATGACTGAAATCGCATTTCCGCGACCAAGTGAAGTCAGCGTCGTACCATCAATCGGATCGACCGCTATGTCGGTCCTAGCGCCTGTCCCGTCTCCAATGGACTCTCCGTTGTAGAGCATTGGAGCTTCGTCTTTCTCGCCTTCTCCAATAACTACTAAACCGTCCATTGGTACTGAGCCTAAGATGATGCGCATAGCGTCAACCGCAGCGCCATCTGCTCCTTCTTTGTTGCCTCTACCCATCCACCGAGCAGCAGCCAAAGCAGCAGCCTCTGTGGTGCGAACCAGCTCAAGTGCAAGGTTTCGATCAGGACGTTCAGAATGTGACTCCATGGAAAGTGACCCTAGCCCCTCAGAAGCAATAAGTATGAGTCAGTTGGAACATCGCCTAGTAGCGTCCATGTCGTGATCTTGGCTGAGCTCAACGTCTGGCACTCTCGGCCCGCGGTGCCCACCCGTCGCGTCGCACTAGGCGAAGACCAACTTAACTTCGACCCCAAACCAGGATCTGGTGGCTTGTTACTTGCTGCTGTTGTTGCGGTGCATGCACAACAATTGGGAGACGAAGAGAACAATGACTTAACTGCCCTTTTGAACATGCTTGAAGCAGGCGCGCGCGTTCCTCAACCCCGTCTTCGACATCGACTGCAAGAGGACCGGATCGGGCTAACGCGTTCAACTCACCAGCTTGTAACCACTGAAGGCGGGCGAATGTCTTTGAACATAGCGCCGAGTGATCGACCGGAACCACACATATTGGCGGCCCTTTACAGAGCAGCTAGCCAGCCAAGAGAGGTTCGGAGCGCTTTGCTGACCTTGCTTCGTTCGTCCACACGCTGGCGAGGACACGACCATGATGACTTGCTGAGATACCTTGCCGGCGACGTACCGCAGGGGAGTTGGGTGCAGAGCCACGAAATAGATCCAGTCATTTGGGCTCTCGGAGTGCTCGGCTTCCCTCAGCAAGAAAGAGACAACCTCCCCGACTCGCGACAGATACGTCGAACATTTAGGCGTCTGCTACGCAGCGCTCACCCAGATCACGGCGGCTCCAAAGAGGAAGCGGGTGCTCGCATTGAATCTTTAACAGCTGCGCGCAATATCCTTCTTGACCGTAGGAGTGCATAGCCGATGAATTCTAAGCCTCTGGATTTGGTTGTTGTTGGTGCAGGTATTGTCGGTTTGGCGACGGCGCACCGTTACCTCACAGAGCACCCGGGAAAATCAGTAGTCGTCGTTGAACGCGAGTCCGGGCCCGCCTATCACCAGACAGGACGAAACTCTGGTGTGCTTCACTCCGGGATTTATTACACCCCTGGGTCCCTGAAGGCGGAACTAGCGGTGACCGGCCGGAGCACCATGGTGACCTTTTGTGAGGAACGGGGTATTGACTACGAAATTTGCGGAAAGGTCATAGTTGCAACCAATCACGATGAGATAGAACGCCTCCGAACGCTTGCAAACCGAGCTGCACACAATGGACTCGAAGCAGTACTCATCGACAAAATCCAACTACAGGAAATCGAACCCCATTGCGCTGGTATCGAAGCTCTGCACGTTCCTTCAACCGGAATCGTTTCGTACGCAGCGGTTTGCAATGCATTGAGTGCAGAGATTCAAGCGATGGGAGGCAGAGTTCAATACGACACAAATCTGCTTTCCTTCAGTGAATCGGTCGAGGGAGTCCATTTAACTACTTCTGGTGGTGAGATCTCTACTGGTCTGGTTGTCAACTGTGCCGGTCTAAGAAGTGACCAGGTTGCTGAGATGGGTGATGCCTCAAAAGGCAATCGAATAGTTCCCTTCCGCGGAGAATATTTCGAACTTATACCTCAACGTCGACATCTGGTAAGAGGATTGATCTACCCCGTACCCGATCCGAGCTTCCCGTTCCTGGGAGTTCACTTAACTCGCATGATCGATGGATCTGTACACGCCGGACCGAACGCAGTGCTAGCTCTTGCTCGGGAGGGTTACAGGTGGAGAGACATCCATGCCGGCCAAATAGTTGAGCATCTAACCAATCGAGGGCTGTGGAAACTGGCGCGCCGGTACTGGCGTACGGGAGCGGGAGAAGTGTGGCGATCAATAAATAAAAATGCTTTTGTTCGGGCTCTACAACGACTAGTTCCCGACGTTCGTTCAGAAGACCTTGAAACAAGTCCAGCTGGCGTCAGAGCCCAGGCGATGAACTCGCGTGGAGACCTAGCAGATGACTTTCTGATCACAGAGTCGAAAAGCAGTATGCACGTTCTCAATGCGCCCAGCCCGGCTGCCACCGCCAGCCTGGAAATAGCGGGACGCATCGTGCAGATGATTGATGCACGGAGCAGCTAGGTCAAGGGTTCTGTTGGGCTCGGCCACGATTTTGTATATCCACCCTCCGTTGGGCCACTTTCTCAGGTCTAAAATCGCTGTTTTTGAGCCACTCAGTACCCATTGACGCTTCAATTCTCCACCCGTCGGCGACGGTTGTCTCCGCCGTGCGAGAATAGGTCTCGAGCATCTGGCGCACCCCAACTTGATCATTTGACCGGATGTCGCTCGCCAGTGCGTGCACAGTTTCTAAGAGGGCTTCGTGGGGCACCACACGGTTGACCAAACCCCATTTTTCAGCGGTACTGGCGTCAATGTAGTTCCCAGTGAGACTCATTTCTCGGGCTCGTCGAACTCCAATCGCTTGAGGTAAAAGAACGCTCAGCCCCCAACCCGGCATGACACCTACTCGGGCATGAGTATCAGCGAAACTCGCTCGATCCGAAGCAATAAGAAAATCGCATCCGAGTGCCAATTCGAGCCCTCCCGTCACAGCCACACCGTTTACAGCTCCGATTAGGGGCTTAGACCGTTCAGAAAAAGGTTGTTTTGGCTCGGACTGTGAATCTGGGTCGATATTTCCGCCTGAATCTCCCAACTCCCTTAAATCCAGACCGGCACAAAACGCCGGGTCGCGCCCGGTTAGAACTAGTACATCAACATCGGAACTTGCCTCCAACGAACGAATCGCCGTTGGTAACGCCTCAAGCACATCGCTACTCAGCGCATTTCTTACCTCTGGACGGTTCAGAGTAATAAGGCCGATTCCGTCATGAATGTCGGTTAGTACCGTTCCATTCCCAAACTCATCAGTCGTCATTGATATGGCGCCTTTCTGTAGCTAAGACTCCTATTCTGCCCATATAGGGAGTTGCCATGACGGCCATTGAAGGATTGATATTGATGCCGGGAGCTGGCGGTACCAAAGATCACCCAACTCTGTTAGCCCTAGAAGAAGCTTTCTCTCCTCTGCCCGTACTTAGACACGAGTTCTCTTACCGTAGGGAAGGACGCCGGCCTCCTCCGCGAGCGCCGAAGTTGGTCACCGAGTTACTCGACGACTGCGAGGAGCTGACCCGCAAATTAGGGTGCGACCCCAAAACTGTCATCTTTGGCGGACGCTCTATGGGGGGTCGAATTTGCTCAATGGCTGCTGCTGAAGGGATGCCCGCTGCTGGTTTGCTGCTTCTCAGTTACCCCCTGCACCCCCCGACTAATCCGGAAAAGCTGCGCGTAGAACACTTTGCAAATATTGAGTCACCAACACTATTCGTATCGGGGAACAATGACCCGTTTGGGTCTCCCCAAGAGTTCAAGCAACAAACGAGTTCAATAAAAGGAAAAGTTACGACCAAGTTCTTAGACGGCGGGCGCCATGACCCTTCGAGCAGAGCCCACATCGCGTCGATTGTGGATGTTGTGAGTGCTTGGGTGTCCACCTTCTCTTAAACCCCACGACCTGGCAATTTAGGTCTTTTGATCCTCAGGATTCAGGATCTCCAGTTCACGCCGGGTTCCCTCATAAAACTTTTTCCAAACTAGGACTGCTGCAGCTAAGGGACCTAGCCATAGAATTGTCATAGCCGGCCCAAAAGAGCCCCAACGAACCCGCATCCACCCAGCGGCCACGATCCCAATCGAACCTCCGATGACTCCAATCGCCCCAGCGATTGTTGCAGCGCGGGCTCTAACAGCTGTGGGAAACATCTCACCTCGGTACACCCCAAGAGCAGGTAAAAGGCCGCTTGCAAGAGTGATAGCTGTGAAAGCGAGGGGCCATAACCAAAGTCCCGACGAATTGAAGAAGAGAGTGGTCAAGCCGAGGCCGACAACGGCGGCGGTGACGACAACGATTCTTCTACCGCGCAAATCGGCTATTCGTCCCGCCAGGTACAAGCCAATTCCACCAGGGGTTGCAGTAGTCACGATGAACAAAGTCACTTGTAGGGCGCTGAATCCATGCTCGTCTCGCAGATATTCGTTCCTAAACCAGTCGATAGGTGAAAGAAAAAGGCCCAGTAAGAAGTATGCGCCACCCAACAGAGCGAGCCGTTTCCAATAACTCCGCAACCTCAGACCGGTCGTGTGCTCGACGAACCTTCGGCTTTCCGGTAGCCGCCGAATGGCGCTCACGACGAGCGGTGTCATTAACACAGGGATCATGAATATAAGCCGCCACGACCACTCGGCGACACCAGCGATCGGTTGTGACCATACGACGACCCCTGCGCCTAAAGCTGCAGAAAGACCTAGAACCGAAAGGCCCCAAGCACGACTCCCGGACGGTAGTTCCTCTAACGCGAAAACGACGATGAGAACAGCAAGCGTCGCATTACAAGTTCTAACTACCACCAAGCAAGCAGCGAACGTCTCGATTGAAGGCGCTAAGGCAGAGAGGCACGAAAATATAATTCCGAACCCAATAGCTAACGTCAGAACCTTCTTCCGACCGTGGCGATCTGCCAATACGGCGAAACCTATAGCGAGCAAAGTGCCGACTCGAATAAGTGCACCGAGGAAGCCTTGACTTAGCTGATCGACGGCGAACTCGTCAGCAGCGTATGTGTGCGTCTCGGCAGGCGCGTTCGATAGAAATCCAGAAAGTATGGCAATTGCACACAAGGTCGCGAAAATGCGGGTTGCCCGCATACCCATATGGTCCGGAGGCGCCCAAAAAGGCATCTGCGTCTTGTCTCGACGATTTCGCATGGCGTAACGGACGGGCAAATGAAACAAGAACCCGAACCAGGGAATAGACAATTGGTAGTCAATGGTTTCGATAACGGTATGACCAGTTGCCGTTGAGTCGACGACTAGAGATCTCTCATAGAACTTGAAGGGCCCATCCACTAAGACAAAAAGATCTTGCTCAACCTCTTTTTCGAGGACCAAATCAGTTCTGGGAGAACGGACGCGTCTCAGCCCTTCATTGTCGACGCGGTGCGTAATTTCTAAATGAGTCACGATAGTGATGTGTCCTTGGCCGCTTCGATGAACATACTGGAGGTGTGGAGAAATTCCTTGTTCAGGGAAGCGGCCCCTTAAATGGAGAGGTCCGAATTAGCGGAGCGAAAAATAGCGCTCTGAAACTAATGGCCGCTTCGTTATTGGCGGAAGGTTCGACCTCGCTAACCAATGTTCCCGAAATCACTGACGTAGCCATCATGAAGGAACTGCTGGAGGCGATGGGAGTTCAGGTGCGGCGTGAAGGGCAACGAGTCGAGATTGATGTCCCAAGTGAAATTGAACCAGTTGCCCCCTACAGCCTGGTGGAGCGGATGCGGGCCTCGATAGTTGTTCTGGGGCCGCTACTCGCAAGAATCGGACGAGCAAAAGTAGCCCTACCGGGAGGCGATGACTTTGGATCTCGTCCTATCGATATGCATTTACAGGGTCTTGAACAGTTGGGCGCCAATTTCTCTTACGAACATGGAGACATAAATGGCAGGGCAGACCGATTAACGGGCGCAGAGGTATTTCTGGAGTTTCCATCGGTAGGAGCAACCGAGAATCTACTCATGGCTGCCGTTTTGGCTGAAGGCACAACAGTGATAGAGAACGCAGCTCGCGAGCCTGAAATCTCCGACCTAGCTAACTTTCTCTCAAAGATGGGTTCCGTAATTGACGGAATAGGCACCTCTCGCCTCACTATCGAAGGGGTCCCCGTTCTTCACCCTGTCAGCTACGAGGTCATACCAGATCGAATAGAGGCCGCAACGTACCTAGCTGCCGTCGGAGTCTGTGGAGGAGAACTGAGATTAACTGGTGCGCGTTCGGACCACATGGAGATGCTGCTGCGCAAGCTCGAGGAGATGGGAATGGAGTGGCAAGAAGACGAAGACGGCCTCACCGCTCGAGTCCTCGAACGCCTCCAATCCGTAGACGTGTCTACGCTGCCTTATCCAGGATTGGCAACCGACTACAAACCCTTCTTGGTAGCGGCACTTTGTGTATCCCAAGGCGCGGGAATGGTTACTGAAAATATTTTTGCTGGGCGGTTCCGCTACATCGACGAGTTAGTGAGGATGGGTGCCGAGATACGGGCGGAAGGTCGTCATGCAGTAGTGCGAGGGGTGGCTCGACTATCTGGAGCCCCTGTTCGGGCACATGACATCAGGGCTGGAGCAGCCTTGGTGGTCGCCGGATTAGCGGCCGACGGCGAAACTGTAATTTCAGATGCTCATCATGTTGATCGGGGATACGAAGATTTGGCGGGTAAGCTCTCGTCGGTCGGTGCCCAAGTCAAGCGAATTTAACTCCTTCGCCGACCACTGACAGTCTCTGATGAACCGGCCAAACACAGACCCCGTCGCCCTATTTGAGGCAGCTCGCAAGGGAGAGCGTCTTGCGCTCGCGAGACTGATGTCCCTCGTAGAACGCGGAGGAGAAGAGGCTCGATTAATCGGATCTCACACCTATACCCAAGCGGGTGACGCCTACACCATTGGCATGACTGGCGCGCCCGGATCAGGTAAGTCCAGTCTGACTTCCGCCCTTGCATCGGTTGTCCGATCCGAAGACCAGCGCCTAGCCATTTTGGCAATTGATCCATCGTCACCATTTACAGGCGGGGCGATTCTTGGTGACCGGGTCCGGATGCAAGATCATGTCACTGATGAGGGCATCTATATTCGATCCATGGCCACTAGGGGTCATCTAGGCGGCCTAAGCCTTGCCACTCCCCAAGCGGTTCGAGTTCTCGACGCTTTGGGTTGGCCATGGGTCCTGGTCGAAACGGTTGGCGTTGGCCAAGTGGAAGTTGATATCGCAGGAGCGGCTGACACGACAATCGTTGTCGTAAACCCCGGTTGGGGAGATGCGGTTCAAGCCAATAAGGCAGGCCTCATGGAGGTAGCCGACATCTTCGTGATCAACAAATCGGACCGAAAAGGAGCTGATGACACTCGCCGCGATATCCAACAGATGCTCGAGCTCTCATCGCTGGGTGATTGGGAGCCGCCCATTGTGATGACGGTTGCTACTGATCAGCAGGGAGTAGATGCTTTGTGGGAAGCAGTGAATGAACACCGCTCACATTTGCAAGCAAGTGGAGAATTAGCGTCACGTCGGAGTGTTCGCATACAAGAGGAATTGCTGGAAATCGTCCAACGAAGTCTTGAGCATCGGGTTGCCACGCTCATGGAAGGGCCAAATGCAGCGAAGCTACGAGACGAGCTCGCGGAAGGCAAAATTGACCCCTACATGGCAGCGTCGCGTCTGATCGAGATGGGCGAAGGTAACTAGTCAAGCTCATCGCGAGCTAAAGCGAACACCGCTTCTCTCTCCGCGACAGATAAGCCGCCGTCCAACAACCGAAGTTCAGCCGCTTCTCGGACCCACGCCAATACTTCTGCTGCGCCAAATTCCTTAATGAACACGTTTGCGAACCGTTTCCGTAAGCCGCTAATCAAGAGGCGATTCAGCCGCCCACTTTTTGACTCCGCTGTTCGAAGGATCACGTAAGTTACGGCAGCATCAAACGATGAAGACCCCCGCGCTGATCTACCCCAGTTCAACACCACTGGTGAGCCATTACATAGCTTGATATTCCCGGGATGCAAATCTAAATGAACAATAGACTCACCCTCACTGACGCTTTCCCAATGAGACGGAGCAGCGATATTCCCCAGAGCCTTGTGAAGTCGGGCGAGGTTCTTGGCGTGGCGGTTCAACATCCACGGCCGAGATGTCAGGTCCTCCAACATTGTTGAGCCGTCGATACGCTCAATCACAATTGAAGACGCTGTGATCTTTTCTGAAAGTTCCGGTGCTGGAAAGCCCGCTGCGCGAACAACCTCTAGCGCTTCAGCTTCTCGGGATAAATCCATGTCCTGAATGCTTGTGCGGATGACGTGATCTGGTCCGTAATGGCGAACCTCCCACTCTGAACCGATGCCAATTAAACCCCCGGGCTCTTGACCACTTCCCGCTTCCTGTCGATGAATAATTTGCTTTCGAAGAGACCTAAGGTTTCGTCGCCAAATCGCTGTCAGAAGTGGTTTGGCAATACTCTCGCCGAGCTTGCCCCCGAAACGCAGCGGTAGCTCGATCGATTCATACCAACTAAACCGAGTGCCGCTGGAAATTGGAGTCAGAGTAAAGTGTCCAACGCCGCTGACAATCCCTGAGTGTTTCACGCCCATCGCCCGTTCGGGTTCCCATTCAACGATCTCCATTTGGTCCCGGACGCGGAACGGGCCGACAGCGGTAAGACAGTCAAATGTAAGCCCAAGACCTTCAGTCACTTCAGACGTGATGTCGACACTCAGCGCATCCGTCATCCATTCGCTGTGTTTGGTGACGTCACGCAGGTAGGACCAAACTTCGGTCGGAGTCGCGGGCAGTTCTACCACGACTTGGATCTCCATTTGTATTGACCTCCACGGAGTCTGAGTAAAACTAAGGGTTGGTTGAAGCGTAGACCGATATGTGATGATCGCTACTGCTAGAAAACGGGCTCCGATACCAGTCCTGCCAGCGTTCCACGAGCCTGAAGCCGAGGTCGCTCGCTAACTGGTCTAACTCATCAGGGGTTCTAACCCTAACCCGCCACGGCCTCAGTACGACGCCGCTGTCATCCAACTCCACACTCTGACCTCTGATTACACCGGATATTTTTTCTCTAATGGTGATGTTGAACACAGCGCCATTCGACAAGTGCCGTGACTCGACACCTCTAGTGGGTAGCTGTGAGTAGTTCGATGGAACAAAAGCTTCCAGAACAAAGAAGCCATCCGGGTGCAAGCGATCGCGGACCAGCTTTAAGCAGTCTTCTTGATCACCCTGTCCAACCAAGTTGAAAAAGGTGTTGTACGCACAAAAGATGACTTTGTAGGGGCCAGAGGGCAACCAATCAGACATATCAGCAAGGTAAGGGCGGACGAGTTTCTGAGAATCCCAAATAGCCAGGCGTTTTAGCATCGCCGGTGAAGCGTCGATGCCTGATATGGGAATACCCTTTCGGGCGATTGGCAGCGCTAGACGGCCCGTCCCGACTCCGAGTTCTAAAACTTCCAAGCCATCAGATAAGCCGGCAATAAAATTGGCGGTTCCGTCAACATCGGTCACCTGCTGATACCAATCATCGTAAACATCAGCAAACGAATCTCCGTAGGTTGAACAGAGATAGCTCACCGAATTCGTCAGGTCCATGCCGGACACTTTATTTGGGCTCTAGCCTTTAAGTGATGGCCACAACAAAGTCAGACCGACCCGCGTACCTTGACTGCGCAGCTTCGACCCCAGTGAGGTCATCGGTTCTTGATTCGATGCTGCCCTACTTGACTGAGCATTTCGCCAACCCGTCGGGAGCGCACAGAATGGCGCGCTCGTCTAGGGCCGCGATAGATGACGCTCGAGATATATGCGCAGCTGCGCTGGGTTTTGATCCGCACGGAATCGTATTTACAAGTGGTGGCACGGAATCTGACAACCTGGCAATCCATGGGGCGTGCGGAGCACAGGGTCGTGCCATTTGCCCTGAAACTGAGCACCATGCAGTCTTGTATCCAGTAGAAGCAAACAATGGCAGTTTGATAAAGGTCACTGAAACAGGTGACTTAGATCTTGAACACTTCGAATCATTGCTGGATCTCGACCTTTCGGTCATTTCGGTCATGTTGGTAAATAATGAGTCAGGCCGAATTATTGATCTTGAGCCGATAGCGGATCTAAGGGATCGTTACGCGCCGCAGGCACTATTGCATACAGATGCTGTTCAAGCAGTTAATTGGCTCGATGTTGCCGTGGCTGCCGAACGCGCCGACATGATGTCACTAAGCGGCCATAAGTTTGGAGCGCCAAAGGGGGTCGGCGTTCTGGCGATACGTAAGCAAGTGGGGATTACTCCGCAGTTGCTTGGAGGCGGACAAGAAGCCGAACGACGAAGTGGAACTCACAACACCGCGGGGATAGTCGCCTTCGGAACGGCAATTCAATGCCTTCACGAATCACGCACCAGTGAAATAGAAAGACTTGGAAAGCTCTCAGCCCGATTAGCAGATGGCCTTACAGCAGCGATAGCTGGATGCTCCGAGACCGTGCCACGTTCTCAAAGGGCCGCTGGGCTGCTGCAGCTGGTCATCGAAGGCATCGAAAGCGAAGCGCTCTTAGTCCTGCTCGAACGCCACGACATCATGGCCTCGGCAGCCGCCTCATGTGCCTCGGGGGCTATGGACCCTTCACATGTTCTAGCGGCTATGGGTTTCGAAAGAGAGGCCGCCGCAGGTTCATTAAGGCTTTCACTTGGGTGGTGCACTGAAGACTGGGAGATTGATCACGCGCTGAACTTCATTCCCAAGTGCGTTGAACAACTTAGAAGGAAGCTATGACCCGCGTACTGGTAGCTATGTCCGGGGGAGTTGATAGCGCTGTGTCGGCAGCCCTCCTAAAGCGCCAAGGCTACGAAGTGACCGGAGTGACGCTGAAACTTTGGGGTGGCGCGCAAGACCAAGGTTGTTGCTCAGTCTCCGACGTCGATGATGCTCGACGGGTTGCGCAACAGCTACAGATAGACCATTTTGTCTTCAACTATGGCGAAGCATTCGATCGACACGTTGTGGAACCATACGTAGAGGCGCACGCATCAGGGCTTACGCCAAATCCCTGCATCGAATGTAATCGGCACATAAAGTTCGACGCTTTGCTTGATCGCGCCCGTCAACTGAACTTTGACCGGGTAGCGACAGGCCATCACGCCCAAATTGTTGATACTGAGATTGGCCCGAGACTTTCTCGTGGCGCCGACTTGGACAAAGACCAGTCTTACGTTCTCTACATGCTCTCTGAGCGGGACTTAAAGATGCTTCAATTCCCTATCGGACATATGAAGAAAAGTGAAGTCCGTGAATTGGCGAACGAACTGGGTTTGCGATCAGCTTCTAAACCCGACAGTCAAGATGTTTGCTTCATTACAGCCTCTGAGGGCAGGGGGAAATTCTTGTCTGAACGTCTCAACCTTCACGCAGGGCAAGTTGTCGACATGAGCGGCAACAATATAGGAACTGTAGATGCCATCGAATTGGTGACGGTAGGTCAACGGAAGGGACTCAAACTTGGAGGCAACGTTGGTCGGAGTTATGCGGTAGCGGTCGATATTCAGTCGCGGCGAGTTACAGCCGGTAGCGCGCAGGATCTTCTATCTGAAACTCTAGAAGTGAGGGATCACTTTTGGATTGGGCCCGAGTATGAAGGCCCTGTAGCTGTCCAAACGAGCGCGCATGGTGATCCTGTTGCTGCGCACGTGAGCGGAGATGGCTCGGTGCAATGGACCAAAGCTCGTCGGAAGGTAGCACCCGGCCAGGCCGTGGTTTTCTACCGTGACGATGTCGTTATTGGAGGCGCCATCGCTTGCTAGAGGTCAACGCAACAGCTTTCGTTGATGTGCCTCTTCGAGTACGGCCCCTGGTCGAGTTGGGGAGAACAGAATCTGAGCGACTTGCCTTACTTCGCTAATTCCCCTTGAGCGTGGTACTACTTCTACGTCGCCTCGGAGAACGACATGGAGTACAGGGCCTAATGCTAACTGGCTCACATCAATGAGATCCTCGGAACTCGTATCAATATCTGCTGCTGCCGGACCAAGAGAAGATAGGTCTTGGCGACGAAGTAAGAAGGGCTCGCGTGTCGCCAAGTAGTCGTGGATTACGAAGCCATTTGGAACGAAAACTATCCACCTACGCGCCAATTGGTGCATTGATCTGGTTGCTAAGGCCGCAAGCAACCACCCGACAGCCCATAGGGCCAGGCCAACGCCCCACTTACCTGATGCGACGAGAATTGGGCCGGAAAAGATGCCCGACACTGTTATTGCCCAAACCAGTGGTAGCGGTCCGAAGAGCACCGCTGTCGGTACGCGAAGTAGGAAGCGTTTCTCGTCGCCGTAACTGAGGCCATCCACCATCAGATGGCCTGTCTCAGGCAGGAGTGCCAAAAGGCTGACCAAAACCGCGTGAGAGAGCGCGACAGTCAAGGTGCCGGAGGCAAAAGTCGCGCTCCAATGGGTTACCAAGATTGTGGGCACGGTTGCTGGAGCGATAATGCGAACGACCGTTAAACCCCAAGGTCTTCGAATGATTGAAGAGCCCAGCACTAGACCCCAGGCAGTCCACACCCCCACAGAAATGAAAGTTCTAAGCTGATCAGCACTTTGAGTGAAAGAAGAATCGATAGCTGCGCCAACTGAAAATGGCAGCACCGCCCATAAGACGATGAATATTGCAAGCGGATTTCTGATCTTCACACCTTAATGTTGGCTCATTTAAACCCGTTCGACCTAACCGCCGACGGTGGAGAACGACAAATATCTTCCTCTGCTAGCTAAAGTCGGGATTGTTGTGAATAAGCCTGATCCAGATTACGACCGTGCTACCGAGCTACGGATTCAGATCGCGGCTCACGATGAGGCTTACCATGGCCGTGACGAGCCAGTAGTCCCCGACGCTGATTACGACGCGTTAGTCCGCGAGTTAGTCGCGATCGAAAATCGAAGACCAGATCTAGTTACTTCGGATTCGCCGAGTGGCCTAGTCGGATCTGAACCCAACGAGATGTTTGCTCCGGTCGAACATGAAGTTCCCATGATGTCCCTGGACAATGCCATGGACCTTTCAGAACTTGATGCCTGGCATGAGCGAATCCTGAAGAGTTTGGATGATTCGGACAACCCCAGATTTGTATGCGAACTGAAATTTGATGGGCTTGCTGTCTCTATCCGATACGACGATGGAGAGTTGACCCGAGCTGCCACCCGAGGCAACGGCCGAGTGGGCGAAGATGTCACACACAATGTTTTGACGATCAGGGGAATCCCACACCGAATTGACGATGCACCGAAAATTTTGGAAGTGCGAGGCGAGGTGTACCTGCCGATTTCTCGTTTTAACGAATTGAACCGGCAGCAGACGGCAAACGGTGGACCTCCGTTCGCGAATCCTAGAAACACGGCCGCCGGAAGTTTGCGACAAAAAGACCCCGAAGTAACGGCTTCAAGGAACCTCGCCTTTTGGAGTTATCAACTGGGGCAAACAAGTAGCGACGCAACCATATCCTCGTCCGAAGAAACCTTTGCGCTACTTGAAAGGCTGGGCCTCCCGGTCAATCCCGAAATACAAGAATTTTCGAACTTCGCCGACGTCCGAGGGTTTTGCCGGGAATGGATGGAGAAACGCCATGAGCCTGACTATGAAATAGATGGTGTCGTGGTCAAGTTGGCGGATCTTGCGCAGCGAGAAAAACTTGGATCAACGAGTCGTGCTCCGCGCTGGGCGATTGCATTTAAGTTCCCACCTGAAGAGAAGATTACTCGTCTCCTGCAAATTGATGTATCGGTAGGTCGCACAGGGCGAGCGACGCCGTTTGCAGTACTTGAACCAGTCTTTGTAGGAGGTTCCACAGTCGGCATGGCGACCCTTCACAACGAGGATCAAGTAGCGGCCAAGGATGTTCGGCCCGGCGATATTGTCGTAGTGCGAAAAGCCGGTGATGTTATTCCTGAAGTAGTAGGGCCAGTGTTAGGGGAACGTGATGACGAATCCCAGCCATGGTCTTTTCCGAAGACATGTCCTAGTTGTGGTTTGGCTTTGGTGCGATCAGACGGTGACGCCAACACCTATTGCCTTAATCGAACATGCCCAGCCCGTGTAGAGACAGGCATCATTCACTTTGCAAGCAGAAATGCACTAGATATCGAAGGCCTGGGTGAACGCACAGTGAGGGGCCTGGTTGAGCAAGGCCTCGTGAGAGACGTGGGCGATCTATTCGGGTTGACGAAAAATCAACTACTCGAAGTCTTGGTAGCCGACGCCTCTAATGAAACTCTGGTCAACAATCTCATGACTGCGATCGACGAAGCACGCCAACGTCCACTGCCCAACGTTTTGATTGGTTTAGGAATTGAACATCTCGGCCCAAGCGCTGCCGAACTAATAGCGCGACGTTTCGGTGGCGTGGAAGCTATTGCTAATGCAGATGCAGATGAGATTGAAGCGATTGACGGCATTGGGCCGGTGATTGCTCAAAGCGTGACAGACTTTTTCAGCAATAGCCACAATCGATCAGTCGTAGAAAAGCTGAAATCGAACGGAGTGCGCCTCGACCTAGTTGAGGAAGAGAGAGACGCACCACAGATCCTGGCAGGACGCTCTGTGGTGGTCACAGGATCTTTAGATGGGTGGTTCATAAGTAGAGAAGAGGCCAAAAAAGCAATAGTTGCTCGAGGAGGCAAGTCCCCGGGAAGCGTTTCAAAGAGCACCTACGCGTTGGTGGTGGGCGCCGAGGCCGGTCAATCGAAACTGGACAAAGCCGAAGAGCTGGGAGTCCCAATTGCGGGAGAGGCTGAACTTCGCCGAATACTCGATATAGGTGAATTGCCCTAAACGCAGCTCAAAATGAAGTCCAACACCAACGATGATCGATGTTGTCTACCTCAATATCGATAGTGGGAACAGCAATAACCTGCGCGCAAACTTGACCTCGCCGCAACTGATTGATCACCATTTCCTCTCCTGGTGCGAAGAAGAATTCTCCCAGCTGTCGAGTTCCCGCACTTAATTCCTCGTCCGGAATCACAATCCCGTCAATTATCACTGTTGGTTGCCAGCCAGGACTCAGAGAAACTCCCACAAGTGTTTGTTTGGGGGCCTGTGCGCCTTCTTCCGGGATTATCGCTAGCAAACCGGTCGGGAACGTCGATGGGCGCGGAGCGCCCCGACTTCCGGCAGCCACCCAAATAACTACCAGTAGTAAAGCGATTACAAACAATGTCAGAGTCGGTGCGACGCCGCGCCGAAGGCTCCAGTTGGTGCGTCCGTCAGATTCAAAGTGTTCATCGTTTTGTTGCTCTTCCACCCCCCTATTTTGCCCGAATGTGCTGAATCATCAAATTCAGCGACGTCGGATGTTCGGCGAGTAGCGATACTGTCAAGGTGTGCTTAGAGGTGAACCAGGCCAGTTCACGGGTCGAGTCCTCAACGATCGTTACCGTCTCACGTTTCTTCATGGTGCTGACGAAGGTTCCACTGAGTACCTGACCAACGACCTGGAAACGGGAGCCAAGGTCTCGGTGAGGATCTTGAATGCTTCGATCTCCGAGGACATCGAATTTTCTCGACGCCTGGCCGCAGATACAGCTGTGGCTGCATTGGTGTCGCATCCGTTCGTAGAACAGGTTCTCGATTGGGGTCGCTTTGAGGACAGGGTCTACGTCGTAACTGAATATTTTCCCGGTATTGCTTTGGCATCGTTCCTGGATAACGGCTATCGGCTGACAGCATCGCAGGTAATCAAACTTGGCTTCGAACTCGCTTCAGGCTTATCGGCCATCCATGATCAAGGACTAAGTCATGGAGATGTATCGCCTGCCAACGTGATACTGGGTTACAACGGTTACCCCAAACTCTCAGCTATATATCTGACCAATGCGTTGATTGCCGCTGAAAAGGGCCGGTTAGACATGGTGGGCACTGGATTTTCGGGGAGATCATCAGAGTTCCTAGCTCCCGAAACTGCTTCGGGACTCAACTCTCCGAAGTCTGATGTCTACTCGCTTGCAGCGACACTCAAAGCATCGATTGGAAATTCGTCAGGTCGACGTTTAACCGCAAAGCGAGCTCACCGTGAGCATGGAATCGAGCGTACAACTGAAATCAGCGAAGCTATGGGCGCCGCACAACCAATTCTCGAGGCAGCCCTCAACGCCGACCCGGCGGAACGAAGCAGTGCCTCAGTATTAGCAGAAGGTCTTACAGCAGTTGCTAGGCACTTCGTCAAGCCTGCACCTGTGGAGCTTCCCGAAAACTTTTCCGAAACGGAGGTTTTGGGGGTTCCAACTACAGATTCGATGACCTCACCGGCAATTGCGACCGATGAGATTTATTGGCGTCCGGTATGGAAATTGGGCGGTCTAGTAGTCGCCATACTCATGATTTTGTCAGTTAGTGCGGCTTGGGCAGTGAGTAGCGTGCGCCCTCAGGGAGTCTCGACCCACCTCGTCGAGCGATATGAGGGTCGAACGATTGGGGAAGTTAGAGCCGTAGCAGACTCATTCTTATGGGTGCTCGATGAAGACCAAGTCCGAACCGATGAACTACCAAGTGGGATCATCGTTGCTCAATGGCCTTCACCAGGACACCGGTTGGCGGAAGGGGAGATGCTGATAGTCGAAGTCGCTAGTGGGCCGCGACTGCGCATGACACCTCTTGTGCTTGGGTTATCCACTGAAGTTGCTTCTGCCCGACTTGAAGCGAAAGGTTTCGAAGTAGATCTAGTTCAACCCGTTTATGACGAAAATGTCGCAGCGGGGCAAGTTCTCAAACTATTGATTGATAGCGAACCAGCAATAGGTGGACGGCTTAGGGAGCCGGGAACTCGGGTGGTTTTGGTCGTCTCAGGAGGGCCTGTGCCGCGAACAGTTCCGCAGCTGGTGGGGCTCACCCGAGAAAAAGCCCAAGAGGCCATCGATGCCATCCAACTCAGCATCGCCAAACCGGTCAACAGGGAAAACTCGGAAGTCGTTGATGACGGCGTCGTAATCAGACAAGACCTTGCGCCCGGTTTGCTTGTGGATCGAGGATCGTCAATTTCGATCACAATTTCAGCGGGTCCTGATCGACGTGAAGTGCCTGACATGCGGGGCTTATCTGTAGTTGAGGCAGAACGGCGGCTGGCTGAACTTGGACTCGTAACTGGTGAAATTGAGGGCTCGGGGCAGGAAGTGCAAGGGTCAGAACCACCACCTGGGTCTATGTTGCAACCCGGATCGTCTGTATCGCTGTGGGTGCCGTCTCAGGAATAACCTCGGTTGTTTGAGCAGTTGATAGTTAGTGATCAATGTCGCCACGTAGAATTCTCCCAATGGCATCGGGAAGCAGCGCCGCGAGACTGTCGCGAATCGAAAATCGCTTACGTAACCCGAAGTGGCCAAACGCGCCTTTGTACATAGAGATGTCAGAGTGCATTAACTGCGATGCCTGTTTACGAGCCTGTCCACCCAACTTCGGCGCGATTTTCAACCATGGTATTGATGTAATAATCCTCCCTGAGTTGTGCTCGGGCTGCGATAAATGCCTTGATCCATGCCCGGTGGATTGCATCTATCCTCTTCCTGTTGAAAGTTGGCAACCGTCGCCAGAGGATTGGTGGCAGGAACCATTGAGCGCAAATGACCCATATATGTGAACTGCTTCGGAGATAACAAATGGAAGAACCACTCTCACAAGATCTCGTAGCTCACATAGCTTCTCTAGCTCGGATAGACCTCGAAGAAGCAGAACTGCTGCACTTCACCGAACATCTCGGAAAAATTCTCGGTCATGCTCAGCAACTTGACGCGCTTGATCTTGATTCTGTCGAACCGATGTCACACCCCTACCCGCTAAACAACGTCTTGAGAGACGATGTGCCTGGTCCAACTATTGAACCCACTGATGTTATGAATCAGGCGCCTGATGTGTCCGAAAATCAGTTCCGGGTCCCTCCTGTCTTAGGAGAATCATCTTGAAGTCAGCTACAGACCTCGCCGCAATGGTTCGCGATTCACGTCAAAGCGCCCAAGAAGCATTGCAGGAACACCTACAAGTGATTGACGCCCAAGAGAACGATATTCACGCCTTTAACGCGATTGATCGCGAAGTGGCGATGGAAACAGCAGCGAGCATTGATGAAATGGTGGCTTCAGGACGGGATCCCGGACCGCTTGCTGGGGTGCCCGTAGCACTGAAGGATAATTTGTGCACCCGGGCACTTGTTACGACATGTTCGTCAAAAATCCTTGAAGGTTGGGAGCCTCCGTATGACGCAACGGTCGTGGAACGCTTGCGTTCAGCGGGGGCTGTCATTGTTGGTAAGACCAACCTTGATGAATTTGCTATGGGAAGCTCGACCGAGCACTCGGCCTTTGGACCCACTCGCAACCCACATGACCTGACTCGAGTTCCGGGAGGCTCTAGTGGAGGCTCAGCGGCAGCGGTAGCCGCGGGATTTACGCCTATTGCCCTCGGATCCGATACAGGTGGTTCCATACGGCAGCCAGCATCACTGTGCGGCGTAGTCGGAGTGAAACCCACTTATGGCTTGGTTAGTCGATACGGACTCATAGCGTTCGCTTCGTCATTTGATCAAATTGGGCCATTCGCCAACGACGTTAGGGATGCAGCGCTGGTGCTCGAAACTATTGGGGGTCATGATGTTCGAGATAGCACCTCGATCCCTGCTCCAATGCCGAACCTGTCTAAAGCACTTGATCGCGGTGTTGAAGGTATGCGAGTAGGGATAGTTAGCGAACTGTTGGAAGGTATCGACAATGATGTCACCGCTCGACTGCATGAAGCAGCGGCTGCTCTGTCTGAGGGCGGGGCTATCGTCGAGCCGGTGTCGGTCCCTGCGGTCGAATATGGTCTCACGGCCTATTACTTGATCGCACCGGCAGAAGCTTCCAGCAATTTAGCCCGCTATGACGGTGTTCGTTACGGAATGAGATCTGAGGGACAAGACGTTGCGGCCATGAATGCGGCCACTCGCAGGGATGGATTCGGAGACGAAGTTGTTGCCCGCATCATGCTCGGAACCTTCGCGCTGAGCGCCGGATATTACGACGCGTACTACGGCAAGGCTCAAAAGGTTAGGACCCTCACCCGAAAAGATTTTGATGCGGCATACGCGAAGCATGACATTCTCTTGTCGCCTACGTCGCCATCGGTAGCGTTCGAGTTCGGCGAACGGTCGGACCCAATGAATATGTACCGTTGCGACACGTGCACCATACCCAGCAACCTGGTTGGTGATCCAGCGATGTCTGTGCCCTTCGGAACGGGTCAGCACGGATTACCGGTTGGAATCCAAGTGATGGCTCCACAACTAGAAGAACAACGGATGTTTCAGGTAGCCGCCTTCATTGAATCTCAACAGCCAGCGAGGAACGAATCATGAGCGAGTGGGAAACCGTTGTCGGTCTTGAGGTACATGTTGAGTTAGCGACGGAAACTAAATTGTTTTCTCATGCACCGAATCGTTTCGGGGACGCGCCCAACACCAATATCACCCCTGTCTGTCTAGGCCTTCCGGGCTCGTTGCCCGTGCTCAATCGACGTGCGGTAGAACTAGCAATGACTATTGGTTTGGCGCTCGGTTGCGAAATTCGTCCATCAGTGTTTCATCGGAAGAACTATTTCTATCCCGACATGCCCAAGGACTATCAGGTGAGTCAATATGACCGTCCAATCTGCGTCGACGGGTCCCTTGATCTTCCGAACGGGACGTGTATAAGAATCGAACGAGCACATCTAGAGGAGGACGCGGGAAAGACCACGCACTTAGGAGGCGATGACGGCCGAATCCACGGAGCAGATCAAGCATTAGTTGATTACAACCGAGCGGGTGTTCCGCTATTGGAAATCGTCTCACAGCCCGACATCAGATCAGCTGAAGACGCCCGGGCCTACGTGGAGGAATTACGTGCAATATTGATTGCGACGCGAGCATCCGAGGCTCGCCTTGAAGAAGGATCGATGCGCGTCGACGCAAATGTAAGCGTCCGACCGTCCGGATCGAAAGAACTTCGTACCCGTTGCGAAATAAAAAACCTGAACTCGTTGCGTTCTTTGCAGCGAGCCGTTTCGTACGAAGCGCAACGACATGTCGACCTCTATGAAGCCGGTGAAAGCCCGACCCAGGAAACCAGACACTGGTCCGAAGATGGGCGCACTCATACGTTGCGCTCGAAGGAAGAAGCAAACGACTATCGGTACTTTCCAGAGCCAGATCTAGTGCTTCTAGAACCTGATCCAACATGGATTCAACAAGTCGCTGATTCCATGCCCGAACTTCCTGCGCAGCTGAGACAGAAACTTATGGACCAAGCTGGGCTAGAGATAGAAGACGCTGCGACAATTGTTTCTCGAGGTATGTCCCAACTGGTCCTGAGCGCTATCGAAGCGGGGGCAGAGCCTCGTCGCGCGGTCACCCATGTTGTCCAAAATCTTGTTATTGATGGAGCTGAACAACTAGACCCAACACATTTCGTCGAGTTGATCCGATTGGAACAATCTGGTGACCTGACGGCTACTCAGGCAAAACAAGTTCTAGGTGAGATGGTCGCAACTGGGCTTACCCCATCTGAAATTGCTCAAAATCTCGGATTTGAATCAATGGAGGCCGGGGAACTCGAGACGCTGGTAGATGCAGCTATCGCGGACAATAGCGAAGCTTGGGAAAAGTTCTGCCAAGGAGAAGAAAAAGTTCAAGGGGTCTTCGTTGGGGCAGTGATGAAAGCGTCAAAGGGCCAGGCCGACGGTAAAGCGGTTACAGCGATTTTGAATCAACGACGCGGGTGACTTCACCCCCGATCTCATTTCACTATCGGCGGCAATCTCCGTGCTTGCTTCACCCACTGTCCGACTTGTTTTGCCGACGGCGTTCGACCTACCAACCTCTTCCGCCGCTGAGAGTTCTCAAGTAAGAGTGAACGGTAAAGCTGAGCCGGACGGCATTTCTTTAATTTACGAACTGAGTCAATATCAACAGCCTCGAGTAGCTGGGAGTAGCGGGTAGAGATGCCTTTAATCCTCATTAAATCCGCCTTGTGAACCCACTCAAGAACTCTGGTTTCTGCGACACCGACAGTCTCGGCAATGAGGCGTCGTCCCCGCCTTGTGGCACCAGCCCGAAGTAACGCCTCACACGAAGAAAGATCAGCCGCGCTGAGTCGCGCCCGGTGGCGTGCGCCGATATCTTCAATCGCGTCGATTGATGCCATATGAACCTCGGTCCTTAAATGCTGCAACAGTGTGTAGCACTTCTGTCTCCATGACTTCTGTTTGCAAAGAGATTTACCTTGACCGCAGTTGCCAAACGCCGTTGGCTAAATCGACAACGTAGTAATTGTTCGCCGGATCGCGAGCAAAGGCAACCGGTTGATCAACTCGTAGTGGTAGTTCGAAAACCTGCTCGGATGGTCCACGGTCGAGAGCCATCAGATAACCCCCGCACATATCAGTGAACAGATACCTACCCTCCAGAATTGGGTCAAGTGCGCCATAAACAACCAATCCCCCGATAATCGCGCAACGCCCTCGAGCGTGTCTGTATTCGAAGTCGGGTGCTCTAAGCAACTGTGAGGGTAATCCTAAAAAAGGCCTTGAACCTTCAACCAAGTTCCACCCGAGATTTCCTCCGCCCTCGGATGGATCTAAAATATTTATTTCTTCAACGCATTGCTGCCCCAGATCGGTAAGCCATAAATCCCCAGTTGTTTCATCGAAGGAAAACCGAAAGGGATTTCTCACGCCGTTTACCCAGATTCTGGGATCGGAATCAGTTCCCAGGTCCGGGTTATCTGAAGCAGGTTCATGTGGAGGCCACTTCGTTGGATCCACTGTTAGTCGTAGCATGGCCCCTAGTGGAGTCGAAAGGTCCTGCCCATGACCATATGGGTCGCCTAAACCGCCCCCATCCCCGAACGAGACGAATAAATCGCCGCTGGGACCAAATACAAGGTCGCCCCCGTTATGCATTGCCGATGGCTGATCTACGACAATAATTTCTATGCCGGATCCGATCTCACCGGGAGTAGAAGTGATTTCGTGAGCGGTTACGACGCTTGAACCGGCCGAATCAGTCCGATTTAGATACAGCCACCTCATGTCTGGGGAGATAGTCATACCGAGTAGCCCCTGATCCATTTCGACACTTGTTTGGCTGGAAAGGTCAATGACAGGGTCTGCCAAGAGCCGTCCTGACTGAAATTCGAATACAAGTCCTGTTCTTTCTGCAACGAAACCCCGTTCGGGATTCAGGAAAGCCACAGATGTGGCGCCGGGAAGCTCAAAGACCAAGGACAAATAAAGATCAGGTGTTTCTACCTTTAACGGTTCGAGAGAAGGAAGATCTGGAGGGCATTTTTCGTTGGATAGCGAAAATTCAATAGAGTCTTGAGGGTTAGATGGTGATTCGTGTTCAGATTGCCACCAAATTTCTTTTCTAAGCGAGTCTGACCTAAAGGATCGGCGGTCAGATGTTTGCAAAAGTGCAATGGCAGTGATCGCAACAGCAAGCACAAAAGCAAAACGAGTGGTACCTGAAAGCCGTGCCATTGAGTGATGAATCTACCGCTGAGATGTCGAGACTAAGCAGACTTCTGACCCGTCAGGTTGCGACTTGCACCTGACGCCGCCAAAATAGCCTGATGCGATCCCATATGGACCAGTCCTGGGTTAATCGCTTTCTCGTAGTACCCGCATAGGCGGGTCTTCCGATCCCGCTAGCTCATGGTCCCCGGAGGGGACCTTTTCCGTTTAAGGCTCCCCAAAAGCTCACCTAAAATAAGTCGTCGTAAGGAAGAGGACAGATGGAACTGACAGGCGCCCAGGCCCTCATAAAAAGTCTCGAGATGTGCGACGTAGAGGTAATGTTCGGTCTTCCAGGCGGAGCGATTCTTCCTGTGTATGACCCGATCCTCGATTCAAAAATCCGACATGTTCTGGTTCGTCATGAACAAGGAGCCGGCCATATGGCGCAGGGCTACGCACATGTGACCGGCAAGCCTGGAGTGGCGATAGTCACCAGCGGACCAGCGGCGACCAATATTGTGACCCCACTTTGCGACGCGTACATGGACTCAATACCTATGGTCGCAATTACAGGCCAAGTTGCGCTTGGATCAATTGGTTCCGATGCCTTCCAAGAATGTGACACAACGGGAATCACGATGGCCGTTACTAAACACAATTACTTGGTAACAGACCCAGCTGACATTCCAAGAATTGTGAAAGAAGCTTTCCACATCGCAACAACTGGACGACCGGGACCAGTTCTTATCGACGTACCTAAAGACGTCAGTAACGAAATGATGGAGTGGTACTGGCCGGACCAAGTAGATCTTCCGGGCTATGCCCCGAATAGCGATGTTGAGATCGAAAACATTCGTGATGCAGTGAAGCTGATTCGCGCTGCCCAAAGACCTGTCATCTACGCAGGAGGGGGTCTACTTAAAGCTCGAGCCGCTGAAAGTCTCAAGCAGTTCGTCGATATTACAGACATTCATGTCGCTACCACTCTCATGGCTCGAGGAGTGTTCCCGGATCGTGACCCCAGGTGTCTGGGAATGCCAGGAATGCATGGCAACTACACTGCAGTCACTGCGTTTCAAAAGGCCGACCTGCTGATCAATTTAGGGGCACGCTTTGACGACAGAGTCACGGGCAACACAGAGTTCTTTGCGCCGGATGCGAAAATCATTCATGTCGATATAGATCCTGCTGAACATGGCAAAGTCCGGCACCCGGATATAGCGATACAAGGCGACGCCAATGCCGCCCTGCAGTCACTGATCGCAGAGTATCAACTATCGGATGAGGCAGAAACAGACCGTTCAGAATGGAAATCGACCATTAGCGGCTGGCAAGAACAACACCCACTGCAATATGAGCAGCCCGACAGTGGCTTTCCGCTTAAACCTCAGTACGTCTTAGAACAACTTCGGGATAACACTCCAGACGACACAATCGTTGTGGCGGGTGTGGGTCAACACCAGATGTGGGCAAGCCAATTTTGGAAATTCGATTATCCCTACACTTGGGTCAACTCTGGTGGGCTTGGAACTATGGGATTCGCAGTCCCGGCTGCCATTGGGGCCAAAGCTGGTCAACCAGAGAAAATGGTGTGGGCAGTAGATGGCGACGGTTGCTTTCAAATGACCGCTCAAGAATTGATAACTGCTGCCGCAGAAAATATTCCAGTCAAGATAGCCATCCTCAATAATGCGTACCTCGGCATGGTCCGTCAGTGGCAAGAACTTTTTTACGATGAGCGTTACAGCGAGGTCTATTTGAGTCCTGACCATCCGGACTACGTTGGCTGGGCTGAGGCTATGGGATGTACCGGTATTCGAGTCGAGTCGGCGGAAGAAGTAGTGGCTGCGATCGAAAAGGCCAATTCAATCAATGACCGCCCCGTAGTTATCGATTTTCGAGTTGATGCGTTTGAAAAGGTCTATCCCATGGTTCCGGCTGGGGGCTCCAATGATGACATCATCCTTGGGCCCGAAGGTGATGCAGACGCGAAGGCGAAAGGTACGGCGCCCTCATGACGCAGGAGGATCGAGACGCGATACAACCGAACCTTCACATACTGTCTGTACTGGTTGAGAATAAGTTCGGAGTATTGGCTCGTATCGCTGGACTATTTAGCAGGAGAGGCTTCAATATTTTCTCCCTTGCTGTGGCGCCGACCGATGACCCGTCGTTAAGCAGAATTAGCATCGTCGTCGACGTTCACAACACTGATGCCACGCAGATAGCTAAGCAACTCGACAAGCTCGTCAATGTCCTTGAGATCACTGAACTACAACCGGCTTCTTCTATAGAACGCGAACTTATGTTGGCGCGGGTAGCTTCGAACGATTCCGAGGCTGTCGAGGAACTACTTGGGTCATTTGGAGGCTCGATAGTCGATTCAAATTCAGGTGAACTAATAATTAGTGTTCACGCCCACCCAAACCAGCTTGATCTCTGCGAAACTGCACTGCGCAAATTCGGCATTATCGAGCTTCAAAGAACAGGCCGGATTGCATTGGGGCACCTTGGTGACTCACAATCAGATTAAGAAACAAACGAATCTCTAGCCGAAGAACGGCTTTCTAAGAGGAGCAGAGCGATGCCCGCAACTATTTACTATGAAGAAGACGCCGACTTGGGGCACCTCGCTGGGCGCACCGTGGCGATAATGGGTTATGGATCGCAAGGGCATGCCCATGCGTTAAATCTCCGGGACAGTGGCGTTAACGTTGTAGTCGGTCTCAGAGAAGGATCATCCTCTGTTGCTAAGGCAGAATCAGAAGGTCTGACGGTCCTGAGTATCGCCGCAGCGGCAGAACTGGCAGACATCATGATGATGGCGCTTCCAGATACTGAGCAAGCGGCGATCTATTCCGAACACATAGCGCCCAACTTGTCGGCGGGCAACGCTGTAGCGTTTTCCCACGGATTCAACATCCACTTTGATCAGATCCAGCCGCCCGATGATGTCGACGTCTGGATGATCGCGCCAAAGGGCCCGGGTCACAATGTTCGACGCACCTATGCCGAAGGTGGGGGCGTTCCCGCGCTCGTTGCGATTCATCAAGATGCGAGCGGCAATGCATTGAACGATGCCTTGGCGTACGCAAAAGGAATTGGAGGAACGCGAGGCGGAGTCCTGACAACAACGTTCGCTGAAGAAACAGAAACAGATCTTTTCGGTGAACAAGTCGTCTTGTGTGGTGGGCTGACTGAACTTATTCGCGCCGGTTACGACACGCTTGTTGAAGCTGGCTACCAACCTGAATCCGCTTACTTTGAAACGCTCCATGAGGTGAAGCTGATCGTCGACTTCATATACGAAGCTGGCATCGCTGGCATGCGCTATTCGATTTCTACTACTGCCGAGTACGGCGATTTGACAAGAGGCCCGCGGATTATCACGGACGAAACTCGCGCAGAAATGAAACGCATTCTGGCAGAGATTCAAGATGGAACCTTCGCCAATGAGTGGATCGAAGAAAATCGCAACGGATTGCCAAACTACAAGCGGCTTGTCCACGAAGGTAAGGAACACCCGATCGAAGCGGTAGGTGCAGACCTTCGAGCCATGATGCCTTGGATCACAGCAGGCAAACAAGATGTGACCGAAGCATCAGGCGGAGACGTCAACTAGGAACACCTATCCTCGTAGCGTTATGAGACATTGCGAATTTTGAAAGCCGGAGCGATATGACGGACCGGCTTGTGACGCCGACAATCGAGCCATATAGGGGATCGCTGCTCGTAGCGACGCCGCAACTAGAGGATCCAAACTTCCGACGTACGGTCGTTCTCATGCTAGAACACGGCCCTGAGGGGTCCCTGGGAGTAATTCTCAATCGACCGTCATTAGCTGCCATGGATCTGGCTCTTCCAGATTGGGCGGTCGGGTTAGATTGCGCGACCCAGGTGTTTTCGGGAGGACCAGTTCAACCTGACGCAATTCTAGCGTTAGCGCCCGTGTCGGAGCCCTGGGCGGGGTCCACTCGAGTCACAGAAGGAATTGCGATGCTTGATCTTGAAGCCGATGTAGGTTTTGGTCAAATTGATGCGAGCACAGTTCGCTACTACATCGGATACTCAGGATGGAGTCCGGGCCAGCTTCGATTTGAGCTAGAAGAGGGTGCCTGGTGGACCTTTGGCGCCACAAACGACGACCTGTCGTTGGAGCCGTCAAACTGTTGGAGTCAAGTCCTAGCTCGACAGCGATCAGCTGCGCGTTTATTAGCCACACATCCTGATCATTCTTTCCTGAATTAAGTGAAGCTGTTCGTGTAGAGAGTCTCGTAGTCTCCCAGTCGAGGCGAACGACTTGACCTAATTAACGCTGTCTATCCCAGCTCTTCCACGACGTAGTCAATGCAAGCGCATAAGGCTTCCACGTCTGCGGGTTCGACAGCAGGAAAGGTAGCTATACGTAGTTGATTCCGACCGAGCTTTCGATACGACTCGGTATCGACAATTCCGTTTGCTCTTAGCACCGCGCTAATGGCGTCGGCATCAACCCCTTCAAAGTCGATAGTGCAAACAACAGGGGAGCGTTCACGAGAGTTGGCGACAAATGGGCGAGCAAAGGAGCGTTCTTCTGCCCAGCGGTAAATGATCCCGCTGCTTTGGCCGCATCTATCTTCTGCCCACGTGAGACCACCCGACTCGTTAATCCAATCGACCATTTCCGCCGCCAAGAAAATCGTCGCCAGACTCGGTGTGTTGTAAGTCTGGTCTTTTCGAGAGTTAGACAATGCAATTCCCAAGTCCAAGCTGGCAGGTATCCAGCGGGAACCTGAACACAAGACTTCGATTCGGGCGATAGCAGCAGGTGAGCAGGCAGCGAGCCATAACCCACCATCTGACGCTAGAGCCTTCTGAGGAGCGAAGTAATAGCAGTCCACTTCGCTTGAATCCCACTGAATAGCCCCCGCTGCAGAAGTAGCGTCCGCTATTACGAGACCATCTGGATCTGGGCGGCTCAGACTCGCTGTTACACCGGTCGAAGTTTCATTATGGGTGAGCGCATAAGTGTCAACTTGCGATTTCACAGGCGATGGGCAAGAGCCAGGGTCGCTAACGATCACTTCTGGCTCCTGGAGGTGCGGAGCTTGTTCAACTACCGTCACAAATTTGGAGGAAAACTCGCCGAAAGACAGGTGTTGACTTGACGATTCGATGAGAGAGAAAGATGCCGCATCCCAGAAAGAGGTGGTGCCGCCGTTGCCGAGAATTACTTCCCATCCTTCTGGGAGATTGAACAAAGCAGATAGACCAGACCGCAATCTGGCAACATGATCTTTCACATTATCTTGACGATGGCTAGTGCCTAGATAGCTAGGTGCCGCCTCAAAGAAGCTTTGAAGAGCTTCCGTGCGGACCTTGGAGGGACCTGAACCGAAACGCCCATCCCCTGGAAGTAATTCTGTAGGAAGGGAAATTGAATTTTCTGTAGCGCTCATTGCCTGCCACTATGTCGGTGGGCCATTTCGACAGGCCCCAAGCCAATAGGAGCTTATCCGTGACTAAACGTATTTCGTCCGCTGTTGGACAGATAGCCGAATCTGCCACTCTGGCCGTTGATTCAAAAGCGAAAGCAATGAAAGCGGAGGGCGAGAACGTCATTGGCTTCGGTGCTGGGGAACCTGATTTTGCTACCCCAGCACACATAGTCGCCGCTGCGACAGGTGCATGCCAGGACACCAAATATCACCGGTACTCGCCGGCGGGTGGATTGCCGGAACTAAAGCAAGCTTTGGCAGTTAAGACGTTACGAGACTCTCAGGTCGAACTCGAGCCAGCTCAGTTTTTGGTAACTAACGGCGGAAAACAAGCAGTCTTCAACACGATGATGACTCTGCTGGACCCAGGAGACGAAGTCATCCTGCCGGCTCCTTACTGGACTACCTACCCTGAATCTATTCGCATGTTTGGGGGAGTACCGGTTGAGGTATTCGCCGGAGCAGACCAAGGGTTTCGTGTAACCGTTGAGCAGTTAGATGCAGCTAAAACAGACAAAACTAAGGCACTCATCTTCGTCTCGCCCTCTAACCCCACCGGCGCCGTGTATCCCAAAGATGAACTTGCTGCTATCGGTGCTTGGGCAGTCGAAAATGGTGTTTGGCTCATCACAGATGAGATTTATGAACATCTCGTCTATGGAGACAAACTTCACCACTCAGTAGCTGCTGTGGTCCCCGAGGTCATGGATCGATGCGTGATTTTGAATGGCGTAGCGAAGACCTACGCAATGACTGGATGGCGAGTGGGCTGGATGGCTGGGCCACTCGATGTCATCAAAGCGGCGACCAACATGCAGAGCCACGCGACATCCAATGTCTGTAACGTGGCTCAAGTAGCGGCTATCACTGCGGTCAACGGGGGACTCGATGACGTAAGGGTCATGCGAGAAGCTTTCGATGAGCGGCGTATCACCATTCACCGAATGTTGAATGAAATAGATGGAATCAGCTGTCTTGAACCCGAAGGCGCCTTTTACGCATTTCCATCCCTAGAAGGTCTGCTGGGTCGTGAAATTGCAGGCCGGAAAATTCAGTCGACCTTGGATTTGGCTACCTTGGTATTGGAGGAAGCGAAAGTGGCGTTCGTTCCTGGCGAAGCATTCGGAGCACCCGGATACGCTCGCTTCTCGTTTGCTCTCGGCATGGAAGATTTAGTAGATGGTGTCAGCCGTATAGGCGAGTTGGTGAATGACTAAAATGGCTCGGGTCCTGATCACCGAACAGCTAGCCCAACCAGGAATCGAACTTTTACGTTCGAAGGGTCACGATGTGCAGATTTCGTTAGATCTGTCTCCGGATGACCTCTCGGCGGAAATTGCTGAGGCCGACGCGCTTATCGTGCGATCTGCCACGCAGGTTGACAAGCGACTATTGGACGAAGCTAATCGACTACAAGTCATCGGACGTGCCGGAGTTGGGCTTGACAATGTCGATATAGCAACAGCTACATCTAGAGGAATTTTGGTTTGTAATGCGCCCGAATCCAATGTTGTGTCGGCGGCCGAACATTCGGTTGCGTTGCTCCTCGCGCTAGCACGCAATGTGGCCCAAGCACATAGTGCCCTGATCCAAGGTCGTTGGGAACGAAGCCTTTGGACCGGCGCTGAATTGTTAAACAAGACAGTCGGAATTGTTGGCTTGGGTAGAGTCGGGAGGCTGGTGGCTCAGCGGCTTAAAGGTTTTGACGTCCGAATTCTCGCATTTGACCCTTTCGTTAGTTCCGAGTCAGCTCGGGCAGTCAACGTCGAAATGTTTGAGCTCGATGACCTGCTCGGTCAGTCTGATTTCGTCACGGTCCACCTACCCAGAACCCCCGAGACTGTTGGCCTTTTCGATTCTGCAAGGTTTATGAAATTCAAGCCAGGAGCCCGCTTGGTGAACGCAGCCCGCGGCGGGGTAGTCGTAGAAGATGACTTATTGATGGCTCTGGAGAGCGGTCATCTCGGTGGAGCGGCCTTAGATGTATTTGATGCGGAACCCACGCTGGATTCGCCGCTGTTCGCGCGCAAAGACGTAGTGGTGACTCCTCATCTGGGCGCGAGCACTAATGAGGCGCAAGATCGAGCAGGGGTCACCATCGCAGAGCAGGTAGCGCTGGCTCTAGACGGCGACTTCGTTCCTTTTGCAGTCAACATTGCGGCCGAAGAAGCCTCTGACGCGCTCCGCCCATATTTAGGAATTGCTGAACGTCTTGGCGCCTTCTTCAGTGGGCTGATCTCTGAACTGCCTGATGAGATCGAGGTTAAGGTCACGGGAGAGATTGGTGGCTACGACACTAAAATTGTTGCGCTGGCTGTACTTCGCGGGGTCCTAAACAAGGACTCCGACAGTCCGATCACATTCGTCAATGCTTTTGAACAAGCTGAACGCCTCGGGGTTCAAATACGCGAGTTCAGATCTCAAGATTCCGGAGACTTCAGAAATTTGATCGAAGTGCGTTCTGGCGACCATGCAGTAGCGGGGACTCTTGTTCGCTCGGGTAATGAACCACGAATAGTTATGATTGATGACCATTCAGTCGAGGTTCCCCTTTCAAGCCACATATTGGTAATTAGAAATGACGACCGACCGGGCATGATCGGCATCGTGGGAACTCTGTTGGGTAAAGCAGAGGTCAATATCTCTTTCATGGGGTTAGGCCGCGACGGGGCCGGAGACCATGCGTTAATGGCATTGGCGTCCGATCAGCCAATAGCGGAAGAGATTCTCGAAACCTTGAAATCTGAAGCCGGAATTCAGTCAGCTTCTTTGATCGAGCTTGGATAATTAGCTAGCTGATATTGGCTAGTTGGTATCCGGAAACCAGGCTGCCCGATTCGACTCATAGCTCTCAATTGATCCCTGGCTTCTAAGGGTTATGCCAATGTCGTCTAGACCCTCAAGGAAGCGTTCCCTCGTTGCATCATCCATTGGAAAATCTTCGTCGAGCCCTATAGAGGGCACTAAGACCTTTAGTCGTTCAACATCAACGGTTACAGACAAATCAGGATCAGCGTGAAGAGCTTCCCTCAGCTTAGAAGCCCCCTCTTCGCTGATTTGGCAGGGAATGAGACCGTTCTTCGTTGCGTTATTCCGAAAAATGTCACCAAAACGTGGCGAAATAACGGCCATAAATCCGTAATCCATCAATGCCCACACAGCGTGCTCTCTTGAGGAACCCGTGCCGAAGTTCGACCCTGCCACCAAAATGGAGGCTCCGGCATAATTTTCGTCGTTCAGAATAAAATCTCGTTCGTCACGCCACTCTGAAAATAAGCCCTTTCCGAATCCCGTGCGCTCGACGCGCTTTAGCCAGTCGCTCGGAATGATCTGATCCGTGTCGACATCGCTGCGATCAAGAGGCACGGCGTTCCCCTCATGTACTCGAACTGCTTGCATCAGTTTTCCTTTCAGTCCAAATCATCCGGAGTCACGAACGTGCCCGCAATAGCGCTTGCGGCGGCAACCGCAGGTGAAACCAGGTGAGTCCGTCCTCCTCGACCCTGTCGACCCTCAAAATTTCTATTCGACGTTGATGCCGAACGTTCCCCCGGCTGAAGCTTGTCTGGGTTCATGGCCAGACACATAGAGCACCCAGGCTCTCTCCAGTCAAAGCCCGCTTCCTTAAAGATTTGATCGAGCCCTTCTGCTTCCGCCTGTGCCTTCACTTCAAAAGAACCTGGCACTACCAATGTGCGAACGCCCTCTTTCACAGTCCGTCCTCGAGCAACCTCAGAGGCGAGACGCAAGTCCTCAATGCGAGAATTCGTGCAGGAGCCAATGAAGACAGTATCCACAGCGACATCGCTCAGCTTGGATCCTGCAGTCAAACCCATGTACTCCAGAGCTCGTTCGGCGGTAGCAGCCTCAACCGGATCGCTATACGCATCAGGTCCCGGTATTGGCGCGCTAATCGGAATGACATGCGCCGGGTTGGTTCCCCAAGTGACATGCGGTTCAAGAGATGCCGCGTCAATATCCACGGACTTATCGAATACCGCATCTTCATCCGTCACCAACGAGTTCCACTCCTTTACGGCTGCTTCCCAGTCCGCTCCCTGAGGGGCATGAGATCGGCCCTTTAGATAAGCGAAAGTGACTTCGTCAGGAGCAATGAGACCCGCTTTAGCACCAGCCTCAATCGACATGTTGCAGACAGTCATTCTGCCCTCCATAGAGAGAGCCTCAATAGCACTGCCGCGATATTCGATGATGTGACCAATACCACCGCCAGTGCCAATACGACCGATAATTGCCAGCACGATGTCTTTTGCAGTAACCCCCGCAGGAGCCTCACCGTTCACGTTTATGGCCATTGTTCCTGGTCGAGTCTGAGGAAGAGTTTGGCTAGCTAACACGTGTTCCACCTCTGAAGTGCCAATCCCAAAAGCTAAAGCCCCGAAAGCTCCATGGGTAGATGTGTGGCTATCTCCGCAGACGACTGTCATACCTGGCAGCGTGAGACCCTTCTCGGGCCCTATGACGTGAACAATTCCCTGGCCAGGGTCGCCCATCGGGTACAACCTGATCCCGAACTCTTGGCAGTTCGACCTAAGAACTTCCACCTGTTTTTTGCTGATTTCATCAGCAATCGGCAGATGAATATCTTCGGTGGGAACATTATGGTCTTCGGTTGCCACTGTTAGATCTGGTCTCCGAACGGTGCGACCATTCATTCGTAAACCATCAAAAGCCTGAGGAGACGTCACCTCATGAATGAGGTGAAGGTCTATGTACAACAGGTCAGGAAGACCATCACCACTCCTCACTATGTGGCGTTCCCATACTTTGTCGCTGAGAGTTTTACCAGCCATCTAAATCCTTTAGTTTCGTGCTATTGGGATACTGAGATAGTTCACCACTGTGTCAGTCGATTGCCGCTGGGGTCCAGTGAGACCTGCCAACAACATCAGAAATCGCAGATAGAAGTGACTTACGAAAAGCTTCTGGCTGTCCAACGCAAACTGTGTGACTTCCAACGATTTCAAAACTAGTTGCTCCGGGAATGACTTCTAACATTTCCCGTTGCCGCGAGACAGAAACCACTTCGTCCTCGGTTGTGACAACGGCTGATACAGGAATGTCAATTGTACGAAGCCAGCGGCGGCTATCGAACAGCCCGATTCGGTGCCCAGCCTGAATCAGTTTTAACGGGTCGTGACGACGTAACTCTCCGACCGCCCATTGACGTAGATCTTTGCCTGACTTTCCTGTAAGTAGTTGACTGCCAATAAGTTGGCGCAGGGCCCTTGGTATAACCCTTGCAGCCTGGGCCAAAGTACCTATCGCCGCGAAACGCACGTGGTCCTGTTTCGTTGTACTAAAGGATGCTGCTGTAGCGCAAAGCACTAACCCCATGACACGACCGGGATGACGTCTCCAAATTAATTGGGCTATCGGCCCTCCCATCGAGTAGCCGACAGCTATCACTTTTTCGATACCCAACTCATCCAAAAGAGCCACGGCATCATCGGCGCAGTCGGTAAGTCGAAATGGGGTCTTGGAGCGGATGCCTCTGCCGTGGCCTCGATGGTCAAGAGCAACTAGTCCGTATTTGCCTTCAAGTGCTGAGTAGCTGCTGTACCAGTTCAAATCGGCAGTAGCCGTCCATCCGTGGAGCAAAAGAATCGTCGGCGCACCGGGAGGAGCGTCGACCAGGCGTGCGAAAGTTCGCCCCCTGCCAGGTAGGTCGTAGTGGCGTCCCCTAGGCAACACCAGACGGTTCTGATGATCATCTTTCTGTGAGGCCTCTCTGGGAGCAATTGCGGCGTCGCCGGTCATCTAAACCCTTCAAGCCTCTATTGAAACGATTTCGACGGAGAGAGTGCCTGCGCCTGCTTCATATTCAACCACGTCGCCTACGACTCCACCTTCGAGAGCCTGACCCATCGGGGAGCCGGGAGAAATTATTTCGAGGTCCTCACGTCGCTCTTCTATTGAGCCGAAAAGATACTTTTCAGTGACATCATCGCCTTGGAATCGAATTTCAACGATAACTCCTGGAGTTACCGACCCATCTGAGGTTTGCTCGACCACCTCACAGTTTTCTAGGACTGAGGTTAGATGAAGAATTCGACCTTCCATCTTGCCCTGCTCTTCTTTGGCTGCGTGGTAGTCGCCGTTTTCAGATAGGTCGCCCAAGAGCCTGGCTTGTTCAATCTTGTCAGCGATATCTATACGACCGCGCGTAGTTAAGTCTTTGAGTTCGGCAGCAAGCCGGGCGTGCGCTTCAGGTGATAGATGTTGCATTTCAGCCATTCCCCAGAGCGTATCGAATCCGGCTAAGCAATGAACTACGGCACTGATTTCTCATCGAGGTTGACGTATCGCCTGAAGTTGTTAACAATGGAAGGCGTGAAGGCAGACCTGACCGCCATCATTATTTCTTAGCGCACACGTTCACCGTGTGCGCCTAACGACCGTCCCTTGGGGGCGGTTGTTGTGTTTATGGGGCCCCTAACTCAGGTGGGTCACTATCGATTGCTTAAACGAGGAGAACCTAAATGCCACACAAAATTGCAGTTATCGGCGGAGATGGCATCGGACCAGAAGTTACCTCGGTAGCCCTCGAGGTGATGAGAGCCGCAGGTGCCGACCTCGAGACCACTGACTTTCGGTTAGGAGGATTCCGTTACCTTGAGGATGGCGTGGTCCTTCCAGACGAGACCCTCGAAGAATTACGCGGATATGACGCGATTTTGCTTGGTGCAGTTGGCACACCGGAGGTCCCACCGGGGGTCATTGAACGAGGTTTGCTATTGAAGGCCCGATTTGAACTGGACTTGTATGTCAACTTAAGACCTTTTGCCTTGCCCAACGGCCACGAATTTGTGGTCATTCGCGAAAATACCGAAGGCACGTATGCGGGTGAAGGCGGTTTCCTCAGGAAAGGTACCCCCGACGAAATCGCCACTCAAGGATCGGTAAATACTCGAAAAGGGGCGGAGCGTTGCATTCGATACGGCTTTGAGCTGGCTCGTAGCCGAGAACGTAAACACCTCACATTGGTTCATAAGACGAATGTCTTGACATTCTCAGGGGATCTTTGGGAACGGACATTTCAAGAGGTGTCTGGTGAATACCCCGACATTGAAACTGCCTATAACCATGTCGATGCTGCCTGCATCTACTTCGTCGAAGACCCCACCCGGTACGACGTCGTTGTTACTGACAACCTATTTGGGGATATTTTGACTGATCTCGGCGGCGCTGTGGCAGGAGGCATCGGCTTAGCATCGTCGGCAAATCTCAACCCTGAACGAACAGCTCCTTCTCTGTTTGAACCGGTTCATGGCTCTGCTCCAGATATCGCAGGTCAGGGACTCGCTAACCCCACAGCTGCGGTGCTGTCTGGCGCCATGATGCTTGATTTCTTAGGCGAATCGGAAATCGCAGGAATTGTTCGTAATGCTTGCGATGACGTTCCTAGTAGTGGCACCACTGCAGAAATATCGTCGGCCATTCTCGCCAATATTTCACAGGGGGCTTCATGAGTGAAGAAATCGGCAGCCCTGCCCTCGACCGACAGGGTGTCCGAGACGCTTCTTGGCCCGAAATGGTTGAGATATTCGACACCACATTGCGAGACGGCGTTCAGTTCGAGGGCATCTCGGTTTCATCAGACGACAAACTGAAAGTGGCTCGACAACTTGACCTTCTGGGAGTCCATTGGATTGAAGGCGGATGGCCCGGGTCAAACCCCAAAGATGAAGAATTCTTCCGACGTGCCGCGACTGAACTTCAGTTAGAACATTCCCAACTTGTCGCTTTTGGGTCGACTCGCCGACCGAAGGGTCGAGTCGACGAAGATCAAACACTGTCTTCCCTTGTCGAAGCCAAGACTTCAACAGTGTGCATTGTTGGAAAATCTTGGGACTATCACGTGACGGAAGCTTTGCGTCAACCGCTTGATGAAGGAGTCGCAATGGTTGGCGACTCAGTGCAGTTTTTGAAATCTGAGGGCCTACGCGTTTTCTTTGATGCTGAACACTTCTTTGATGGTTACAAACGTAACCCTGAGTTTGCGTTGAGAGTCCTTGAAGCAGCTGCGGTTCAGGGGGCCGATTGTCTGGTCCTGTGCGACACAAACGGAGGTTCCCTGCCACACGAAGTCGAAATGATAGTGAGTGACGTCGTTCGACACTTTGAAGGTGTTCAGATTGGAATGCACACCCAAAATGACACCGGGTGCGCAGTTGCCAATGCCGTTGCTGGAGTTGTTGCGGGTGCTACCCACGTGCAAGGAACAATTAATGGCTACGGCGAACGAACTGGCAATTGCGACAATACGGTTTTGGTGCCGAATTTGACACTCAAGATGGGCATCGAGACTTTGCCGGCAGGGCACATTGAGCGACTGACGGCTGTATCCCACCACGTTGCTGAATTGATGAACATGCCCCCTCAACATCAACAGCCCTATGTCGGAACTTCGGCTTTCGCCCATAAGGCGGGTTTGCATACGAGTGCGATCGCTCGCCGCCCAGACAGTTACGAACATGTAGACCCCGGGGCGGTCGGTAACTCGACCCGCTTTCTACTAGGTGACTTGTCAGGTAGAGCTTCGGTTGAATTAAAGGCTGAACAACTCGGAATAGAGCTTGAAGATCAGCAAATGGTCGAAGTAGTCGAAGAAATGAAACGATTAGAGCATGAGGGCTATCACTTTGAAGTAGCTGACGCTTCCCTAGAGCTCATGATGCGCCGCGCAGCCGGCGAGAACTTCGATTACTTCGATGTCGAATCTTTTCGGGTACTGGTCGAGCGAGGCCAAGATCGTCGGTTCGATACAGAAGCAACGCTTCGCATAATCGTGGGTGGAGAGCGCTTGATTACCGTTGGGGAAGGCGACGGCCCGGTCAACGCGCTGGACAACGCGTTTCGCAATGCAGTTCTTGACATCTATCCCGAACTAAGCGGTGTCCACTTAACTGATTACAAGGTTCGAGTTCTCGATACTGACCGAGGAACCGGTGCCGTGACACGAGTTTTAGTAGATAGCAGTGATGCGCAATCCACCTGGACCACAATAGGTGTCTCGGAAAATATTATTGAGGCCTCATGGCTTGCTCTCCGCGACTCACTGATTTATGCCCTCCACAGGCACCGCGCGGGCACGGCTAGTTCTCTAGACTGATGGTTCATGGGCGCTCCTAGACACGTACCGCAGTCACCGACTGGTGACGCGCCTGTCTACAGCTCGCCTGATGTTGTTCCTTTGTCCTGGAAGAACGCGCGGCCCGGGGACTTGTCATCCGAACAACCCAGCGGCGGCTTCATGGGACACCAGGGGCCTGATCAGGGATTTGCCTTGCGCTTAAGACGTGCCTTTCGAGATCAACTTTGCATCGATGAAACTGAACATCTCGAGGACGTCGAAAGTGGCTGTGTGCAAATAGCGATGAAACGAGCCTCTATTTACGGGCGAGCGCCGGTAGTGCATGATTTGGAAATTGCCTACCGGATCTGGGGCTTTTTGGATGAGGATGCCGACCCGCAGCTGATAGAGGAGCGTTTACGGAGATTCGAAGGTGTATCTGAGTCACATCATTATGCAGATCTTCGGCGTTTGGTGGCAGCTGTGCCAGTTGAGACGCTTCAGATGTCACGTGAAGCCGTAGAGGGCAGATATGCATCGGACTGGAAGGCTCTGCTGGAACTGCAATGAATGATTCGACACCAGACCGAGAATTACTTCGTCTTCACCGCCGGGCGTGTACCGACTTCGCGGCTCGAATGCGCTTGCCAGCGTGGGAGCACCTTCCGATGCCCTTAGCGGCGCCAATGAACGATTTAACAGTGGGAGACCTGCTGAGTCAGGTCGCCAATGGCAACCTGTCAACCGCGGCAGAACTAACCGGGCAGCCAATTCCCGAATCGGTGGACCTCGGAACCGACCCAACCCAGGTAGTAGTGGAGTCGATACGTACTGTTCTGACAATCGCCTCGGGATTAGACCACCAATCTGGGTTCAGTCCCGAGCACAGAGAACTGCTCTGGCGACGGATCGTTGAATTGACTTTGCTGGGATATGACCTTCAGCAAGCCATTAGAGCTGGAGCTGGTCTAGATGATCTATTAGTAGACCGAATTTCAATGGTGGACCCCGATGTCTCGGTCTGGCCATCCCTGCCTTCACTTGAGTTCGACATTTCCACGCCACCGGTTTTGCGTCTCCTTGCCCGACATGGCCGTCCGCCCGGTCTATGGATAGACCCTTCAGACCCCTCTTGTGGCACCGGACAGTGCTAAATGACGAGCTAGGGCACACCGAATGGCTCAGAGTTCACCAACTAGCAGCTGGCGAAGTCGACTTCCGAATTCGTCAAATTCTTCCCGAATATTGGGATGCCTCGACGCCGTGTGATGAATGGGACGTCTACGACCTAGTCGCCCACTGTGTAATTGAGAATATGCGGGCCGCCTTGATTCTCGAGAAAGCGCCGTTTGAAGAAGTGATGGCCCTCGATACCGAAGTCGTTGCAGAAGACCCTGAAATGGCTTGGGAAGTGTCTTGGCGAAACGCCGTAGCGGCCTTTGCTTCGGCGGATCTAGACGACCAAGTGGAACTGGGCCAGCAAGCAATCACTGCTATCGAGTTCTTGCGAATTCGGGCCTGCGATCTTGCAGTGCATGCATGGGACTTAGCCATCGGTTTAGGCGTCGATGAGCGTATCGATGAGGAAGTTGTGTCGGCGACACTTCCGTGGGCAAGAAGGAGACGAGATCAAATGGCTCGCATGCCAGAACTCTTCGATCCTCCTATTCAACGCGCCGGGCAAGCTGACCCGCAAACTGAGTTGATAGAGATCTTTGGCCGAGAGGTCTGAACCTTCGAAATACTCTCGTACCCTCAAGTTTGTGAGTAACACTCGACTCCGGTTCGCTCCAGCCCCTACGGGTTCCCTTCATTTGGGTTCAGCGCGCACGGCCTTATTTAATTGGCTGGCCGCTCGAGGGTTGGGAGGAGAGCTAATCCTGCGGATTGAAGACACCAATGCAGAACTCAGCAAGCCAGAACTCATTGACAACATCTACCGTTCGTTGGACTGGCTTCAAATTGAATTCGACGGTGAGCCAGTCAGGCAAAGTGAACGCACGGACCTGTATAACGACGCAGTAGAGCAATGGCTTTCTGATGATTTGGCTTATGTGGATGACGGTGCCGTGCGATTCCGTGTGCCAACCGAGGGAGTCACTTCTTGGTATGACCTAGTTAGAGGAAACGTTTCTTTCGAAAATGAGCACATCGAAGATTTTGTTGTACGAAGAGCTGACGGCACGGCGACTTTCTTCACAGCTAACGCAGTCGACGATTTCGAACTGGGTATCACCCATGTCGTGCGGGGTGAAGACTTAATCAACGTGACACCGAAGGTCCTGATGCTCCGACGAGCGCTAGGAGCTAGTGACACGCCTGAGTTTGCGCATCTTCCTCTAATTGTTAATGAACAACGGAAGAAACTTTCGAAACGCAGAGATGACGTTGCGCTAGAGAGCTACCGCGAACGTGGAGTACTCGCACCTGCGATGATCAACTATTTGGCGCTCCTTGGATGGGGCCCACCAGACGATATTGAGGTGCGTCCGATTGAAGAAATTATTTCTTTGTTTGAACTCACTGACGTCAACCCCTCCTCGGCGATGTTCGACCTAAAAAAACTTGAAGCCATTAACGCTGAGTACATCCGTGCGATGAGCCCGGAAGATTTTTCGCACGCTTTGACGCCGTGGATCAAAGAGGAAAGTTGGGGTGCCGTCGTAGGTGCTGACGAACTGCTAAAAGTTGCACCCCTCATCCAAGAACGCACCAAAGTTCTTTCGGAAGGCCCTGCGCAACTCGACTTCTTTTTTCTGACTAACCCGGAATTCGACGAAGCTGCATGGACGAAAGTAATGCGTTCGGATGAAGCGCCGCTCATCCTCAGCGCAGTGAAAACTGCCGTTGCGGAAGTTAAATGGGATAGCACGGCTCTGCATGAAATGCTTCGTTCTATAGGGGAGCAACATGGGATGAAGCTGGGCAAAGCCCAAGCGCCACTCCGGGTTGCTATTACTGGCCGCTCGGTTGGACCGCCCCTATTTGAGTCGATGCAGTTCCTAGGACGTGAAACTGTTGTTCAACGGATAACCGCAGCTCAACAAAAACTGGATACGAACAAACCGATCGATTCTCCTTGACTGGTCACCGAAGCCTGTTTGTTGACTCCGTGGATAGCGGTACCCTGGCCTGTCTGCTCTTAGGAGTGCATCCGATCGGGGATGGTGTAATTGGCAACACAACTGGTTCTGGTCCAGTCATTGGGGGTTCAAGTCCTCCTCCCCGAACTTGATCTTGAAAATAACTGAACAAGAAACAAAGTGGGTATTCTTTTTAAATAGTCCATTTGATTAGCGCTTTTGGCGCTTTTTTGGACTAAGAAAGCACAGTTAGAACATTAGAAGTTGACAAACAGACTTGCATGACCAGTTCAGGCTGGTAATTTGCGCATTCGCTGGGCATGCCGCCTAAGCGTTCAAGTAGAGAGGGGGTGCAACGCGTGGCGTTGCTCGAAGTCTCAGACATAACTGTCCGATTCGGCGGAATTGTTGCGCTCGATGACCTGTCATTCAATATGGAAGAAGGACAGATCCTCGGGCTAATAGGACCGAACGGTGCAGGAAAAACCACCTTGTTCAATGTGGTTAGTCGCATCTATGACCCGACAGCAGGATCCGTGACCTTTGACGGTCAAGATCTAACTGCGATGTCGGCTCATGAGATCAGTCGAGTGGGTGTCTATAGGACATTCCAAAACCTTGCCTTGTGGCCGGGTATGACCGTTATTGAAAACGTCATGGTCGGCGACCACACCAACACGAAGGCGAACGTTCTCACTTCAGCTCTTCGTCTTCCATCAATGCGAAAAGAAGAGGAAGACCTCAGGAATAGAGCTTGGGCGGCCCTAGAGGAACTGGGCCTCGAGGACGTGGCTTATAGCCCCGCTGCAGGACTGCCTTTCGGAACCTTGAAGCGAATAGAACTCGCTCGAGCGTTGATCGCGAACCCTCGCTTGATCATGCTTGACGAGCCGGCCTCAGGCCTGACTCATAGCGAAGTGGACTCGCTTGCCCAAGACATTAAAGACCTGCGAGACAATCACAACTTGACTGTGTTGCTGGTCGAACACCATATGAGAATGGTTCTTGGCATAAGCGAAAAACTCGTCGTACTTAACTTCGGTCGAAAAATCGCCGACGGTGACCCGGATGTCGTTCGCAACGACCCAGAGGTCATTGAGGCTTACCTAGGGAGTTCATAATGGTTGATGACGTTTTTGACGAAGTTGGCTTGAAAGTTGAAAACCTCCACGCTTCTTATGGAGCTGTTGAGGTTCTCAGAGGCTTGAACTTCGAAGTGGCCTCTAAGGGCGTTTCTGTGATCCTCGGCGCAAACGGTGCCGGTAAGACCACCACGCTTCGGGCCATCTGCAACATGTGTACGACAAGCGGCTCAGTAGTGTTGGGTGATGAGGACATCACCCGAACAGGCACTGCAGAAATTGTTCGTAAGGGCGTCGCTCACGTCCCTCAAGGTCGAGGTACCTTCCCTGAGTTGTCAACCATGGACAACCTTATGATTGGTGCTTACACCAGAAAAGACAATGAGATTCGGGACGACATCGACCGTTGGTTTGAGATCTTCCCACGTCTATCTGAACGTCGTGACCAGTTGGCTGGTTCGCTCTCAGGTGGTGAGCAACAGATGCTTGCCGTGGCTCGCGCACTGATGTGCCGGCCCCGACTTCTTCTGCTCGACGAGCCGTCGCTAGGCCTGGCACCGCTCATCATTGAAGACCTATTCGAACGTTTCACAACGCTTAATAAAGAAACAGGTCTCACGATGCTTATCGTGGAACAAAACGCGAATCTCGCGCTCGAAATGGCGGACTATGGCTATGTCATCGAGTCAGGCGAAATCAGCCTGAGCGGATCCGCTGACCAACTCAAGAACGATCCTGCTGTGCAGGAAGCGTACTTGGGCGCTTAAGGAGGACAAGAAGCAATGAACTGGAACTTTGACGTCCTCCCGGACTTCATTTTCAACGGGCTAAGCCTCGGCGCCATCTACGGAGCGGTAGCCCTGGCCCTCGTACTCATCTTTAAGGCGACAACGCTGATCAACTTCGCTACAGGCGAACTTGCCATGCTGGGCGCCTTCTTGGTTTACGTCTTACACATGGAACAGGGAATTTGGCTCTGGCTATCGATGTTGATTGCCATGGCGCTAAGTGCTGGCCTCGGTGTGTTAATAGAACGGTCACTAACTCGACCTTTCGACCCTGCAGATCACCTGCCAGTTGTGTTAATCACACTCGGCTTATTTCTCATTATCAACGCGGTAGCCGGTGATATATGGAACTACCAAGTTCGTATTCTCACCAACCCATTCGGCAAGTTCCCAGATTGGGTTCCAAGTGTCGGTGGCGACCGCTATGTAGAGGTGCTGGGAAGCAGGCTGAAGTACCAATCCATTGGTATCTGGGTCACCCTCGCATTGGCACTGTTCCTGCTCGGCTTGATCCTTAACCGGACCAAGGCCGGACTGGCGTTCCGAGCTGTTTCATCGAACACAGAATCAGCACGGCTTGTAGGCGTTCATACGGGACGAACCCTTGGCTTCGGTTGGGCGATCGCATCGGCCTTCGGAACCCTGGGCGCAGTGCTCGTCGCACCGCAACTCGGTGGTGTGAACCCCAACATGATGGCAACCATCCTGATTTATGCCTTAGCTGGTGCTGCTTTAGGTGGGCTTGACAGCCTTGGAGGCGCGGTTCTTGGAGGGATCCTTGTAGGAATTATCCAAGCTGTGTTTGTGACCTGGGGTGGTGTCGTGGTATTTGGCCAGCTCTACATGTCGATCCTGCAGCTTGCTGCAGCGTTCCTCGTGATCCTTATCGTCCTATTGTTCCGACCCGCGGGCCTCTTTGGTACCCGACGGGTAGAACGCGTCTAACCCAACAACAGCAAGAGGAGTTACAAAAATGAGTACACCACTGGTTGTCGTTGCAAAAGACAGCGCAGAACACAAAAGATGGAAGTACGTGCAATGGATGTACCTAGCCGGCTTCCTGATTCTTGCCCCACTGGTCCTAGAACCATTTGAAATCGGCAAAATGAACCGAGCCTTAGTGCTCAGCGTTGCCATTCTCGCAGTGAACCTCGTCGTTGGTTTCAACGGCATGTTGGCCCTCGGCCACTCCGCCTTTATGGGAATTGGAGCGTTCGTCACTGCATCCATGGTCCAAGACGAAAATTGGGATTACTGGCAGGTGCTGCCAGTAGTGCTAATCGTCGGATTCATCATGGGCGTCATAATTGGCTTACCGGCGCTGCGAGTCAAAGGCTTATATTTAGCTTTGGTAACCATCGCTCAGGCCGCTGTTTTCCCGACCTTGGTCAATATTGATGAACTTGGTATCGCGGCTCGAACCGGCGGACCTAATGGTAAAGGCGTATCTGAAGAAGTTATAGCGCCAGGGTTCTTGGAATGGCTCCCCGGCGTTGAAGGCGCGCGTGGCGGTTCCGCATACCGGTACTGGATCATCGTCCTGATGTTGGGCATTACTTTGCTCGTGATTACCAATTACCTGCGGAGTAGACCGGGCCGTGCAGTACTAGCTATTCGTGACAACGAAGCTGGCGCTGCCGTGTACGGAGTGAACCTTCCCGTTGCTAAGACCATGAACTTCGCGATCAGTGCGTCGCTTGGATCGCTTGCCGGTCTGATGTGGTGTCTGGATAAGGGTTTCGTTGCTGGGCAGGACTTCACGTTCTTGCTTGCGATTGACCTCATTATCGGCCTCGTGCTTGGCGGTGTGGGAACCATCCAAGGTTCCCTCGTCGGCGGACTGTTCGTGGTGTGGGTAAACGACCTCACCAAGCGAATATCTGTGCCGCTGGGTCTTTATACGCTAAACGGTGATGGGCCCTTGGCTAAGGCCATTTTCGGTCTGATTCTAATTCTGTTCACCTTCTTCGCTCCAGGAGGCATTGTCTCGCTAGCGAGATTGGTCCAGAGCAAGCTCATAAAGGTTGTCCCACTGACACCATCAGGTGAGCCGATTCAGCCGTTGGATTCAATGGATCCCGGCATGGAGTCGACTAGGGCTAACACAGCGATGAAGATGGCTGTTATTGGCCCTGTCCTCTTGGCAGTTGGTTGGCTGCTGATGGCGGTGAATAGTTTGATTGTCGGCGTGTTGGCATTTGGACTGCGCATGACCATCCTCATGGCACCAGTAGCGATGCTCGTTGGTTCGAACGAACTCAAAGCGCATGCTGCAGGTAATCGACCGGACTCTGTTAAAGGACCGGCCAGCATGGCCCGTCTACTTGGAGGACTTGGATTCCTGTTTGTCATCGCATATGCAGTTCAACGATTTGCGCTGAACTACGACTTTTAAACAATAAGTAACTATTATCGCTGGATCGGAGGTGGCTGGTGCCACCTCCGATCCGCGACTCGAATCAAATCTTCTTGCTACCTTCTTCCTACAAACCACTATGGATCTAGTCCTTCTGCTCCAACGAGTGTTCGACGCGCTATTCAACAGCGCGATCTATTCGTCGTTGGCACTGGCCCTAGTCATTATTTTTCGGTCGACGGGGTTGCTCAACTTTGCGCAAGGGGAAATGGCGACGTTCACGGCATATATAGCATTTGTGCTTTTGGCGGGCCCCCAACCACGTCTGACAGGAGGGGGACTTGCTGGCCTTGTTCCTGGAGTTCCCTTCACAGTTCCCTTGGCGATTGTGGGAGCAGTTTTGTGTGGGATGGCCGTGGGAGCAGCTACCGAACGTGTTCTGATTCGGCCATTAGGGGGGGCATCCGACTTAGCGTTGGTGAATATCACTATTGGTCTGCTGTTGGCGACAAATTCGTTAATGGCGCAATGGTGGGGGACGGGCCCCCGAATCTTCCCCGCGATCTTTCCTAGCGGAGCAGGACAGCATTTCACCATTCTTGGAGCACGGCTTCGCTATTCAACCATTGGGGTGTGGATCGTTCTTCTTTCGGTTTTGATACTTCTGATATTGCTGTTGCGCCACACTCGCGTGGGACTGGCGTTTAGAGCGGTGTCAATTAGTCCCTCAAATGCTGAGCTAGTAGGAGTTCGTGTTGGACCGACACTTATGTATGGCTGGGCTATGGCATCAGGCTTTGGGGCCTTGGCAGCGTGCTTGAGTGCCAACTCGGTTCTACTTGAACCAAACATGATGCTACGAGTCTTGGTGTACGCATTTGCTGCGGCGACGCTAGGTGGACTCGACTCACCTAAGGGCGCGTTGGTAGGTGGATTGATCATTGGCTTGAGTCAAACATTGATCCCTGCGTATGTGCCTTTCATTGGTTTTGAGCTCAGCGTGCTACCAGCTCTACTGGCGATGGTTCTCATTTTGCTGATCCGGCCGGCCGGGTTGTACGGAACCAAACGGATAGAACGAGTCTGATGTTTGAACGCCAACGCAGACTTAGCTGGATAAGCGTTACCGGCATAGTGCTCCTATCAGTAGCGCTAGCGATCATTCCGTTTGTCGCATCAACGACTGGTTTAAGACAAGCGAGTCAAATCATCATCAGTGTTCTTGCGGTACTTGGCGTTAACGTCGCCACTGGCTACGGAGGGATGATCAGCCTCGGACATGGTGTATTTGTCGGAGTCGGTGCTTTCGCTACGGGCTTTTACCTAGATGATCTATCTCTTCCCTGGCTGGTAGCGATTGCGCTTGGCGCAGTGACAGCCGGTTTGTCAGGAGCCCTCGTAGGATTGCCGGCTCTTCGGATCAAAGGAATTCACCTAGCTCTCGTTACTTTAGGTATGGCGATTGTCTTCCAGCCTCTAAGTAAACGATTTCCGAAAATCACTGGAGGCGTGAGCGGTCAGGGTGTTGAGGCGCGCTTCGATGCACCAAATTGGTGGCCCGGGGACTCGCGCATGGCCTCAGCGGTTTACCGGTACCTCTTTTGCGTGCTTATCGTTGTCCTCGCTCTATGGGCTACTTGGAATGTCGTGAACAGTCGGTTTGGTCGTTCGATGAGAGCGCTAAGAGATAACCATACAGCGGCAGCGATTTATGGAGTAGACCTAGTTTCGGCTCGAGTCACAACCTTTGCGATAAGCGCAGGCCTGGCAGGCTTGTGCGGGGCTCTTCAAGTGCTCTTGGTGCCTTTTGTTTCTCAAGACAAATTCCCAGCGCAGGAATCGCTAGTTATCTACGCATCAGCAGTTGTAGGTGGATTAGGGACTATTTGGGGTCCTGTTTTGGGCGTCATAGCGCGAACGGCGGTGGGCAAAGCGGGCGACCTAGTAGCTGGGTTCGATGGGCTTGGTCCAATAGGGGACTTCTTCTCGCTGCTAGATGAGTCAGCCTTCGTGTTTGGCGTTGGGCTAATCGTATTAACGTTTTTCTTTCCCCGCGGACTTGCCGGCATCGGTCGAAAACGCCAACCCTCGGGGTGAAGTAAGCCAATCTTGTGGCGTAAGAACTAGAGATCGGTAAGCTGACCGTTCGCTCGGGGCTCTAGAACCCCCGATCCAGTCCCCATCGTCTAGCGGCCTAGGACACCACCCTCTCAAGGTGGCGGCACGGGTTCAAATCCCGTTGGGGATGCCATCTATCTCCTGGCTGAGTCATGAGCCGTTTAGTGTTAGCCACCATTGCTTAATCTGCACCGGGCAGACAAGATCGATCGTCTCAACCTTAAGAAGTCACGAAATGAACTCCTGGCAACCCCATCTACCTGATGCGATAGAACTCACCCAAGACGACTTGCTGGCCGGAGGTACGCTGCCGAGAGTCTGGGTTGACCAGTGGCGCCGGAACCCGGACAAGAATGTGATCCACGACCCCAAGCAAGGTTGGGCAAGTGGCGAAACGCTTTCAAGTCGCTCAGAAACAGTGGCACGTAGACTGGCGCACGCGGGAGTCTTACCGGGTGAACGAGTGCTTCTGAGCGCATCAAGTTCTCTAGAGCTTGTAGTAGCCCACGTAGCGGCATTGCGGCTAGGAGCCGTAGTTATTCCAACAAATGGGGCATATCGAGCGGAGGAGGTCGCACACGTAGTCTCAGATGCCAGACCAAGAGTCGCTATCGTTGAACAGCCGGAATGGCGAGAATGGATTCAAGCAACAGATCCCGACGTGATCTTGGCCGGCCCTTCAGTCGAGCTAGATGATGGCCCGACCTGTCCGTTGGATGGAGTGGAAACGAACAGCCCAGCTCTCATCGGATACACCTCCGGCACTACAGGTCGACCCAAAGGGGCTGTTCTAACGCACGGTAACTTGCTGTCTTCTGTCAGAGGTTTAGAGATTGCATGGCGTTGGACATCTAGTGACACTTTGATACTTGCGTTACCGCTGTTTCACATGCACGGGCTAGGAGTCGGTTTACATGGATCCCTAACCGTTGGTGGCCGAGCCGTTCTACTACCGGAGTTCAAGGCCGAGGAGGTTTTGGACTCCATTAAAGAGTTTGAAGCGACAATGTTTTTTGGAGTTCCAACTATGTACAGTCGGCTGCTCAACTCCGAGAAAGTTAATCAACTCGGAGATCTACGACTATGCGTATCGGGCTCAGCTCCTCTCTCAGCTGAAGTTCACCGAAAGATCCATGAAGCGGCTGGCCAACACATACTTGAACGTTATGGAATGACTGAAACAGCGATGCTGGTGTCCAATCCCTATGAAGGCGAACGACGCCCAAACTCCGTCGGTTTTCCATTACCCGGTGTAGAAGTCCGAATTGAAGGTAATCCCCCCGAGATTCAGGTAAAGGGACCTAATGTCTTTAAGGGATACTGGGAACGCCCAGAAGAAAACGTGGATGCCTTCGATGACGGGTGGTTTCGTACAGGTGACCTTGGCGCAATTGATTCGGATGGATACCTCGCCATAACCGGACGAGCAAAAGAGCTAATCATCTCCGGAGGTTTCAACGTCTACCCCAAAGAAGTTGAGGACGTCATCATGGAACACGACGCAGTGCAAGAGTGTGCGGTCGTGGGAGTCCCAGACGATGATTGGGGCGAAGCTGTGCAGGCTTTTGTCGTCGCGAGCCGCGATATTGACTCCATCGAACTCAGGAACTTCGTTGGCGACCGACTCGCTCATTACAAGCGACCGCAGAACACCCATCGAGTCGACTCATTGCCAAGAAACGCCTTAGGGAAAGTTCAAAAGCACCGTTTGATCGATTCTTTGTAGACCTAATTTAAATTGTCCCGTATTTCTCCCACCGCCAAACGCTGAGCATCTGCGGTCACGTCATCTAATTGCTCGTTGCTGGCTCTTTCTGCTGCGACTCGATCCAAGTAATGACCGACCTCGCTCTCGAGTTTGTTCCGATCCCAGTTCAGTTCGCGTGCCATCAATTCAGCAACCCGTAGAGCTGAGTTCGTTCCCCTATCGGGACTTTCAATAGAAAGACGAGTTCTTCTAGTCAATACATCCTCAAGATGCAACGCTGCTTCGAATCGAACAGCGTGAACCACTTCGGCAAGCACGTAGGGTAAGTGGGGATCGATTAGCTCCGCGAGTGACACGTCCTCCTTGATCAAATCCAACACCTCGTAGATCCGGTCTCCTTGCCGAGATAGCAGATGCTCGACTGTGGCTGGGAGAACACCCGACATCTCCGCGATTTCACTAATTTGAGCGCGTAATTGGAGGTAGCGGTCCGAGCCGATCAGCGGAACCTGATCTGTTGATGACTTCGGAAGATCTAAGCCCTGATCAACTCCGACTGCATCGATAGTGTCAGCTGCCATAACCCTGTATGTCGTGTACTTGCCTCCAGCAATGGAAACGAGACCACTGGTTGAACATGTCACCGCGTGCTCCCGGCTGAGCTTGCTCGTCTTTTCTGAGTCACCAGCCAAAAGTGGTCGAAGGCCAACGTATACGCCCACAACGTCATCGGTAGTCAACGGGTCGGCCAACACTTCGTTTAGGGTCGTAATCAGGTAAGTGATATCTCGATGAGTAGCTGCAGGGTGTGCGCGATTTAGATGCCAGTCGGAATCAGTTGTTCCAACAATCCAATGATTGGCTGACGGAATTACGAAAAGGACACTGTCAACTGTGCGAAGTATCAGACCTGTTTCGAGGTTAATTCGGTGCCTAGGCACCACCAGATGAATCCCCTTTGAAGCGCGAACTCTCGAATTCGATTCGCCTGCATACGCCTCAATATCGTCACTCCATACGCCGGTGGCATTTACTACCGTTCCGCATGAGACATGAAATTCGCGTCCTGACTCAAGACACCTCACGGTGGCGCCCGAAACTCGGCCTTTGGAACGTGACAGGCCAACCACTCTTGTTGAGGTCGCTATTGATGCACCTAACTTTGCTGCGGTACGAGCCGCGGAAACTACAAACCGGGCGTCATCAACTAAGGCATCTGAGTACACGATCGCTCCTTTGTGACTGCGACCTTTCAATGCAGGGGCGTTTTTTGTGACCTGTTGTTGACCTAGATGGCGGTGCCGAGGAAGCAATCTAGGGCCACGAGATGCTAAGAGGTCGTACAGGCCGATACCGAATCCTGCGTACAACCGTTCCCTTAACTGGTGAATGGGGTATAGAAAATCGACTCTCCTCACTAAGTGAGGAGCGAGACGAGATAGAAGAAGGTTTCGTTCGGTGAGCGCCTCTTTAACAAGGCCAAACTGAAATTGTTCCAAGTAACGCAAACCGCCGTGGATCAGCTTGCTTGAACGGCTAGACGTACCAGAAGCAAGATCGTGTTGCTCTACAACAGCTACGCTCATCCCTCGCGAGGCGGCGTCAAGTGCGCACCCGATGCCCGTGACGCCTGCACCAACAATCAGAACATCTACCCGCTCTTCGGACAGACGCCGAATTGCTTCCCGTCTGTGTTGGCTACCCAAAACACTTCCGGAGCACTCTTGTCGAATGAGAGAATTCGATCGATCGTCCACGCCAGAAGGTTAGGGCTTAGATGGGTCAAACAATCTCATCAGTTGGGAATCTAAAGTCATCGGAAGTGGATAAGAACGAACGCATTTGGAAATTACTCATGTATTTGCGAGCTAGCCCCGCGCCCGTCACCTGGGCTGAAATAGTTCGCGATACCGATCTGTACGCCGACGACGGACCAAGTTCAAAAAAAACATTCGAACGAGATAAGAAAGATCTACGAAACACTGGCATCCCGATCTATACAGAAAATATAGGAGGCAGTGACGAAGCTGCAGGAGGGACTCGTTACGCCATCAGGGACTCAGATGTGTTTTTGAATTTGGATCTTTCCGATAGCGAAAGCCTTGCTATTGAAATGGCTGCGTCGATGGTGCAATTTGACGCTGCCTGGGAAATAGATGCGCTCGCGAAACTCGGAGCTGGAACGTTGCCAGGGCCACCTCCGCTGAGAGCTCAACTGAGTGCGCCAGATGAACTTATCGCTCTTCATGACGCCATTGACGAGAGACGAGTCATCAGTTTTGTTTACGGAGGACAAGTCCGTGAGGTTGAACCCGTATTGGTGTTCTGGCGCCAAGGAAGTTGGTATGTCCACGCATACGAAGGGCAGGTTCCCAAAAACTTTAAAGTGGAACGCTTACAAAGCTCAGTTTCCTTTGGCGAAGAAAATTCTGCTGCGAAACGACCTGTGCCCACTCCTAGCCAAGCCATGTCGGAAGATCCTTTGCTTCACGGACCCGAAGATGGGCTTATCGCTCAGGTGCTTGTGAATCCTCCACTATCTCGTTTAGTTGAACGCGACAGGGGCGGAGTTATCGATCGTCGCGACGATGGTTCTGTCATCGTAGAAGTCGAGGTCCGAAGCCCCGGAGCCTTCCGATCTTGGTTGTTTGGTATGGGAGATCACGCTCTAGTTTTGAACCCACCGGAGTTGGTGGCAGACGTGACCTCCTGGCTACGCGCATTAGTGACTTCCCCGTGAGAAAGCGACGTACCAATGACGAGAGGTTGGGACTGCAGTTAGCAATGATGCTGTGGGCACATGAGCATCAGCCGGTAAGTGTCCCTGAAGTAGCTGAACATTTTGGTCTTGATGCTGACGATGCCTACAGCGAGCTCTACCCACTTCAAGGTATCGAAGTGGCCATCAACGAAGAGTTTCACAATCTGGGAGTCGTGGTGGACGAAGACGGAGAAATCTTTTTCGACATCAACCCGTTAATTGGTCGACCTCGAAGACTTGAACGCAGCGAAGCAATAGGTCTTCTCGCGGTTGCGAACGCCGCGCTCAGTTTGCCCGGTATGGATGTCGATGCTCTTAGGACAGGAGTGGCAAAATTGGAAGCTGCCCTTGGAACCGATTCGGCGCTCGCAGTGGATATTTCAGAGCCGGAGTTTCTTGGGATTATCCAGCAAGCAACAAAGGATCGAGCGTGTATGCGATTCGACTACTACGCACGGTGGTCGGATGAGATGTCAACCAGAACCGTCGAGCCTTACGAAACAGTTAACTTATCCGGGGATTGGTATCTGCGGGCTCATTGTCAACTTCGAGATCAGCATCGAACCTTTCGCATCGATCGTATTGAAGAGGTCGAGCTAACAGGTTCCTTTCACCAAAGAACAGATCCGGGTGATGAAGTCTTCACCGGTGGAGAAGAGGCACCTACCGTCCGGATTGAAATTCCTAATAATTTGAGGTGGATGATTGAAGCTCTGCCTGCTTCGATTACAGAAGAAGGAGACAAACTGGTAATTGAAATATCTGTCTCGAGTCCCGTCTTTTTAGAACGTTTGTTGCTGCGCCTCGGGTCAGATGCCCAAGTAACAGCGGACGAACCCTTCCAAAGCCTCGCTTCCACAGCGGCTAAACGTTTACTGAGTCGCTACGAGCAACTCTGATAGCACGCTAGGGTCCCGCCATGTTTGGACTTCGTTCTCGATGTCGATCGGTTGTCGGTCGGCTGATTCGTGCCGTATCCCGAAGAGTCAACAGCGCTGCTTCGATTGGCCCCAATGACCATGGAGCTAGGCCGTATAAACAATTCGGTAACGGCTCGATAATTAGTTGGCCAACCGGAAACATGTATGGAGAGCGATGGATCAGTATCGGTGAGAACACCATGATCGCCTCTCATGTCACGCTCTCAGCGGGAATGGTGCCCGACCAGCAGATGATGACGGATCCCGTTGTGATCATCGGTGACCGGTGCTTAATCGGAAGGGGAAGTTCGATAGTTGGGCATTATCGAATAGATATTGGAGATGATGTGTATACGGGGATGAACGTTTATATCACTGACCAAAATCATGGATATGAAGATCTCGAGATGCCTATTGGTATCCAAAATCCTCATGACGACCCTGTAGTCATTGGTTCGGGAAGTTGGATTGGATCCGGCGCCGTCGTCCTACCGGGAGCTCAAATCGGAAAACACTGCGTTGTCGCTGCGAATTCAGTGGTTCGGGGACATTTCCCACCCAACGCAGTCATAGCGGGGGTACCAGCAAAAGTTGTTCGGATCCACGATGGAGAGAACTGGACGCGACCGGGAACTTGACTTACTGATTTGCCCCGTCAACGAGATCAACTACTACTGCCCAGTGATCCGAAGCTGTAATTCCGTCAACTGGCTCGATACCTGCAAGGTGCGCCGCAGCAATATTTCCCATTGGCGCTGGCCTCGGCCAGGAAACGAAGACATAGTCAAGCCTTCGTTGAGGCCATGTCGCGTTCTCCAGGTAAGGGTTTGCTTTATCCCAGGTCCACCCTGGCGACTCGTTGCATTGTGGCCAAGCATCGGTCAAAGCAAGACCTCCGATAGGGGTTGGCGCTTCTCCTGTAATCATCCGAATCTCAGTTGAATTTGGCGTTGCGTTGAAATCGCCGGCTAAAAGGACTGGATGACCGTCCGGATCGTGGTTGCTAGCAACCAACTCGTAAATTGCCTTAACCTGCTCTTGCCGTCGAATGCTCTGATCGAAGCGGTATTCCAAATGGGTGCAGATGACAGGAATTCGTGTGCCTAGCCGATCGAGTACTGCCAGCAAGGCCCACCGGGTTCCGGGACTATCGACAGGAGGTAACCGAACGGCTTCGCTTTCGGTTATCGGATAACGGCTTAAAATTGCGTTTCCGAAAGAGTGACCGTTCCACCAACGTTCAGGCGTTCTCGCAAAGTGCAAATTTAAGTGTTCAGCTAACTCTTTGACTTGATCTTGTCCGGTTTCTGAACTCCACACTTCCTGCAAACAGATCACATCAGCGTTGATATGTTCCAGCGTCTGATGAATTGCGCCCTGGCGAGATTCCCAGTCGCCGAACCGCCACCACAGGTTCCAGGTCACTATCCGCACATACGCACCGTATCCCCGTTTCCCGGGATTAGAGACACAAATTATGAGAATCTAAGTTGGCTTGCCGAACTAGTTGTTCCTCAGTGTCCCATCATCCACGTACACTCGCCGACAGGACCTTTACCGACTTGAAATATAAGTAAGTCGCCAATTATCCAGGAGTTCTGAAGTGAGCGAGAATCGACAACGCACCTCTACTTCAGCTTTTGGGGTATCTCGCCGCGAAGGGCATGATGCCTCCGAATTTTACTCTCGTTTTAACCCGCCGGTTTTAACTAGCGATGAGACTGTTAATGCGGTTCCGGACTTAGGTGATGGATGTTTGGAAGGAGATGCCCGTGATATGCATCATCTACCCGACTCATGCGTTGCTTTAGTAGTGACTTCTCCCCCCTACTTTGTTGGTAAAGAATATGAGGACTCCATTGCAGCTGATGCTGATGATCGAGTCCCCACCACCTACTTTGAGTACCTGGGTATGCTCGATTCGGTTTTTGCCGAATGTGTGCGAGTTCTGGAACCCGGTGGAAGAATCGCAGTTAACGTTGCGAATCTTGGTCGCAAGCCTTACCGAAGTTTGTCAGCAGATGTGATCCGAATTCTCGAGGATCTAGGACTGCTGCTTCGTGGCGAGATTATTTGGCAGAAAAGTCGAGGAAGTAGCGGATCTTGTGCTTGGGGCTCGTTCAGAAGCGCTGCGAACCCTGCCTTGCGAGATACGACCGAACGTATCATTGTGGCAAGCAAAGGCCGGTTTGATCGAGCAAAATCGCCGGCAGCGCGCGCTGAACTAGGACTTCCTCATAAAAGTACGCTTCCTACAGATGAGTTCATGGAGGCAACACTTGACGTCTGGGACATTCATGCCGAAAGTGCTCGACGAGTCCGGCACCCTGCACCGTTCCCCGTAGAGTTGCCGCGTCGACTAATTGACCTATACACCTTCGAAGGCGACGCAGTGCTTGATCCTTTCATGGGGTCCGGAACCACCCTGGTCGCAGCAGCGCTTACTGACCGTCGCGGCGTTGGCTACGACCTTGATTCCGATTATGTGGACATAGCCCGTGAGAGAATCAATGCCGCTCATGCCAGAGTATGGGCGCATCGGCAACCTCCCGGTGAGCAACCCCCTCTTCCTGAGATCGCTGAAGCTCTCGCAGAAGTTACAGACGAAGAGATAGCCGCCGAAGATTTTCAGCGACGAGCGACCCAAGAAGGAAAAAAAGCTCAAGATATTGCCATTGATCTCCTAGAAAGATGTGGCTTCACATTGCTTCAAAAGGACGTGAAAGTTCCCCGAGCTGGAGTTCAATACAACTTCAAGGTTGAAGATGCAGCCGGCGAAGAGTGGTGGATTGATGTATCAGGAGCCTTTACAACCGTTCGTCCCGGATTGCTGCGGATCGACACGATTTGGAAAACGCTGGGACGGGCCTCAGTCCTAAAGGCTTATGACCCGGAAGCCAAAATATTGGTGCTGACTTCGCACCTACCTCGATCAGGAAGCGAAGGCGATAAGGCGCTTCGAGCCGTTGGTCCCTACGGAGTTTTTGATGCGATCCCGATGTTCGATGAACACGCTGTAGAGCGACTTTCTCGCTACGCCAACGGTGACCAAATCGAACCGATCCCTGGGTTCTGGAAAGTCAAAGAGATAACTTCTGGTTGGAGCTAATGCCAGGAGTCGCTTATGCCGTCGTGAGGTCAGAACCTCCTCAAGTGTTTCTCGCCACCGACGTTGATGTGCTGCATAGGGTCTTAGCCGCGGAGTTAGTTGCGCGCACACCCTCAGACGTACTCACTAGCAGCGAAACAGAGGCAATTAGAAGAGCGCTCCTCGACGAACGCTGGGGTGACGCAGTCCTGGCATGGATCGATCTAATGGGTATTGAGGTCGACGTCTACACCCACTTGCATGTCTATACCGGAAACGATTTGCCTGAGGAACTGATAGGCGCACAACTGCAGTTCTCACCGCTATTTCGAGATATCTCTCAACCCACGCTTTAACTGAACAACGTGATGAAAATCACGCGGATCGCGATCACGGTTAAAACCAACCGAAATAGATGCCCAAAGAGTTGCTCGCTGAGGTTTCGCAAGACTCGCGTACCGAACCAAGTCCCAACGATTACTGCGCTGATCCCGATAGCGAGCAAAGCTAACTGGTCTAGATACACAAATCCATCGACTGCGAAGAGCATTACTTTCGCCAAATGTCCAAAAGTCTGAGCCATAGCGAAAGTAGCCACCATGGCCGTTCGGAGAGGCAGTTCGGATCTGAATACAGGCGCAACGGCGGGGCCCGTCACACCGAACGGAATGTTGAGGAACCCAGCGATCGCGCCGAGAGGGATGAAAGTTCGGCGTCCGCTCCCAAGACACGAAACTATTTTCCCCAGACCTTGAGGCCACCAAACAAACAGTAAGGCAAATAGCGCAATAAGAATGCTGCCGACCTCCACTGGAAAGATGCCGGCGACCAAAAGACCAGCCAGACCTGCTGGAAGCAAAAGAAGAGCGAAACGCCAAACAACAGCCCAATCAACGTCATCTCGGAGAATGACAGCCCGGGAAGAATTCGAAGCGAGCTGAATTACTCCGTGAATCGGGACCACCTCAAGAGGATCGAGGAATTGAAGTAGGACAGCCATCAATAGGATGCCGCCCCCCAGACCAGCGATCGCAGCGATCGCCGAGCCGAATAGAGCGGCTACTCCTATTAGACAGAGTTCTAGTCCTGACACTTAGCCTCCTGGCGAGGAGCGATCGAGAAGGGGACTTGAGCGGACGATCAACGATAACTTTGAGGCTCGCGAAACACCAAAGAGCGGTCACAAAGGCTTAAAAGCCTGGAAATACTTGACCTCAGCGTCGATCACGGGTCAAATAACATCGATGACATTCGCACGTGGCGTGCGAATGTCCGGCGATGAGGAGACTCACATGGCCAATATGTCCAAAAATGACGTGCTTTCTGCGGTAGCTGGCAGTGCTGGTTGCACCAAAGGTGATGCAGAGGCGGTTATCGAAGCTTTCTTTGGATGCGTCGAAAGCGCTGCCAAGGCTGGTGATGCTGTTGCTTGGCCCGGCGTGGGTAAGTTCTCACGCTCGGATCGTGCTGCTCGGCAAGGTCGAAACCCGCAAACGGGAGAGACCATTCAAATAGCAGCGAGCAGCAGCGTGAAGTTCACGGCTGCGAAAGCTCTTAAGGACCGAATGAACGGTTGAGGCACGCCCTCAGCTGATTCGCGAATAGAAGTGAGCCGGCTAACACCCGGCTCACTTGTCGCGTCTTAGCTCAGAGATCCAGAATTACTTTGAACAGCTCCGCCGATTCCAACCCGTACGGTTGACCTGCGTCAATGAGTTGTTGTTCAATTCGGAATTCGAATTCCCTCACTTGCTCGCTGTTATGAGGGTCCTGAATACCGTGAGTAGTAATGAACTGGGTCCGATGTTCCAAAAGTGCTGCTGACTTTGCTGAAGCCCAGCCCGCAACATCCTCCGCATGATCGGGTTCCTCCGCTTCAAAAAGCAATGCAACCGATGGCCTGTGGGGCTCGAGAGCATGCTCGGGAAAAAAGAAGGGGTCGCGAGCGGCGACTATGCCCTCTATAGCGAGTAGACCTGCATGTCGATGATCTGGGTGCAGGCGATACCGCCTCCAGGGGTCATGGCCAAGTACAGCGTCGGGACGTAATTGGCGAATAGCTTTCGCTACCTGAGACCTCGTGGCGAGGTCACTTTGAAGCTCACCATCTATTTGCTCCAAGAACAGAACTGAGCCCGTTGCACCCAACCTCCGAGCCGCCGCTATCTGTTCCTTTTGGCGGGCTACGACCAGAGCTTTCTGGTCCACAGCAGGGTCCCAGGTGCCTTTTGAACCGTCAGTGCAGATCAAATAGTGAACGGTTGTTCCACTAGCCGCCCATTTCGCCAAGGTTGCGCCACATTGAAATTCGGCGTCGTCGGGATGCGCAGCAATTACCAGCGCGGAATCAGGTTTCGTAAAAAACCTTTTCATTGAGAAAAATCCGAGTCACTGCGTTCTAAGAAGCCATCAAGATCTTCCGGTGTGTCGATGTCCCATTGGAGATGTTCGATTTGCAACACTTTGAGGTCCAAATTTCGTCGGACAGCCTCGTTCATATGGAGATAAAGAGAATTCGCTCCATATTGAAACTCGAACGAAGTTCCGGTGGGCAGACTCAGGACATTAGTTCCTTGTTTGTGGCGATCAGGCACGATTGAAACCGCGTTGGTGCGAGCGATTCCATCCAGCGATTGTGCTTGGGGCAAATCAGCATGAACAATCGTCATATGTGAAAATTCACCCTCTACTTGGCGAGCCGCATGGCTTACAGCAGGGTTCAAACCATCCTGTTCGACCCAGATAACTTGTGCCCCCAATGACGTTGCCCAGTTAGCGACTTCATCATCGTTGCAGGCCACGTGAACGGTGAAATTTTTGGCGGCGGAAAGCACTCTTTCGGCCATGCTACGAGCTAGTGACTCTCGTGCCTGAGCATCAAGACGGTCGCTCAGGCGGTGCTTGGCTCGTCGGAAGTCCTTTATCGGAACGATCACTGCGACCGAGGTGTGATCCGGAGTGTTTGACGCCGCCATTGAGTCCAATTCTATTGTTTCGGCGAGCGCGACTGGCTAGCAGATGCATAGCCCTCCTTTTCTTATGCCCTTGAATACATAAGGAGCACACTCGGCACTGACGTTCTGGCTAGGACAAAGTCACTTAGCGATCTACGCTGGCGTAGTCATGGCCGCTCTCCGTCACCTCTTCCGTTCCCGTCGTCAACAACTAGCACAGCACTTGCCGCCCCAAGATTGGGTGCAACCCTGGTGGGTTAATTGTTGGCGAGAACAGAAAGATCAGTTTCCACTGTCGAACAAAGTTGCTCGGTCGTGGACGTTGCTGGGGAACCTTGAGAGTGTTCATAGAGTTGCGGTTGACCGAAGGGGGCTAATCGCAGTCAAACCTGGCTATTGGTCTTTGGATTGGTGGTTGCGCGTCGATGACAACTGGATTTTCCCGTCAGAGCACGGCGCGGTTCGCCAACGGCTAGTCGATGGAGCCCCGGTCGTCGAAACGGTCGTTAGAGCGGCGGGAGGCGATCTAGTGCACAGGGTTTATGGCGCGAGACTCAATTCGGAATATCTAGTCGTTGAAGTTGAAAACTGTGGCTCCCGCCCTGTTGCGCTTGCTTGGGCTATTCGACCTTATGATCACCTCGGTGGTGGGAGAGTGGGCGAGATAAGAGTCGATGATCACCAGTTGCATGTTGATGGGCAAATCGCGATGACGCTCAGTCGAACTCCCGGTCGTCTTATCGGAGGCACTGGTGGAGCAGATCCGGCTGCTTCGCTCGACGCTGAAGAAGGAGTCGAAGTTGTAACGTGCGAAAGAGGAATGGCCAGTGCAGCAGTCATCATGCCTCTCGTCCACGGTGGAACTGTTCAAGGGATGATCCCACTCGAGGTTTCAACCCAGTCTCAAATCGCTCTTTCTCCGCCGAACGGAACTCAAGTTGCTAGCGGATGGAATAATCACGCTGTTAACGCAAGCCGTTTTGTTCTACCTAGAAGCCAATTAAGCGAGCTATTCCATTCTTCGCGTCAGTCCATTCTTCTTGCCTCGACTGGCAGCGATATTGTTCCATCACCAGGCGGTCCACCGCATAGCGCGAGTGACGAAGCTGAAGTGCTCATAGCTCTAGCAGAAGCTGGCTACTCGTCCGCAGCGCGAGAAATATTTATTGCTCGAGCTAAACGCCAGACACCATTAGGTGCAGTTAACCATTTAGGACTCGACGTAACCTCGGCGACAATTAGTGCTCTGGGTAGAGCGTTTGAACTAGCGCCTGATGAACAGTTGTTAACAGGACTAGGAGAGTTTGTTGCAGATGGAGCCCGATGGATTCTTGCCAACCCTGATGAGAATGCCCACGCAGGGCTCAGTGCTGCTTACAAGCTCCTAAAAGTCTTAAAGGCTGAGAGGGCTGCCCGCGAGTTAGAGGACTTGATACCCCCTGATGTTGAAGCAGAGATAGAAATAGAAGAGGCTGAAGCATCGACAGATGTCTTAGCGGTGATCCGAGCGGCCTTCACTCAGCTAGCTTTTGACCCCCAGGCGGCCCTCGCCGATATAGAAAGAGTTGCTGCACTCGCCTCTCCCACGATGAACTGGCCTTCATCGATTGATCCGAAAACCAAGAGAGGCATTGCAGGTGCAGGTCATGATCTTCGGATTACCGCATGCTTCGTTCGCAGTTTCCTGCGGCTACTTGTAGACGACACAACCGATGAGTTGCTTGTCGCTTTGACGTGGCCCAATGAGTGGCTCGGTCAGGGGGTAGAGGTGCATGGAGTCCCGTCCCGTCATGGCACCGTTTCGTGGGCTGTGAGGTGGCATGGAGAGCGACCAGCTTTTTTGTGGGAAGTGGACGGCGGCTCGAAAGACCTAACGGTTCGTGTTCCTGGCCTTGACGACTCTTTTGTGGGTGAAGGTCCTGTTGGCGAAGCATTATTGCGAACGGGCGAGATAGAGCCTCAATTTGAAGCAGGTGAGGACAAGGACCTTGGTTCACCGCCCTCAGGCAGCTTTAGTTGAGCTTGGATCGACAAAATGTCGAGCCCAGGCGACTACTTTTCACTCATGGCCGAAGTATCGCCGCCGACGATGAAACAAGAGCAGTACTGCTGGAGCCAAGGCGAATCGGTGGTGGTTGGTGTCGATGAGGTTGGCAAGGGAGCGTGGGCAGGCCCACTAACCGTAGGGGCGGTTGTTCTTCCGCGCTCAGGAAGAGTAAAGGGTATTAGAGACTCCAAGATGCTTACATCGGGCAGAAGAGAAAAGCTCTACGACAAAATTGGGGAATGGGCTGAAGATTGGTCTGTTGGCCATGCTTCTGCTCGAGAATGCGACGAGTTGGGCATGTCTGATGCGCAACGGCTTGCTACTCGCCGAGCACTTGAAATGCTGACCCTTGAACCCGACAGAGTTTTAGTTGATGGAAATTGGGACTACGTCGACTGGGTGCCGAGCACCACGATCACAAAAGGGGACCAGAGCTGTCTCTCGATAGCAGCAGCATCGATCATGGCCAAAGTCACCCGAGACAGGCTCATGGCTGCCGCCGCAGCAGATTTTCCGGCTTACATGTTCGAAAACAACAAGGGGTATCCCGCCCCGCAGCACCTCACTGCCTTAGCCGGGTATGGGCCGTGCGTTATTCATCGGAAGAGCTGGTCATTCATGGATGAACTCGTGTGGACGCACCATCGACGTATCGACCGCTTTCGGGCGAATCAGGGAAATCTGTTTGCGGCATGAGTATCGCAAACGAAGCTCAACGTAAGTATTGGCAAACGCGTCACGCATGGGTCGATCATCAAGCGCAAATGGATATACAACTCGAATCTTTCGGTATCGCTGCTATGGAAGCCCTCGGAGAGATCAGCCAATCACATGTGCTTGATGTGGGCTGTGGTTGTGGACACACCACTCTCCAACTTCAACAGCGGGTAGGCAACGGGAGCGTAGTCGGTGTCGACATCAGCGCGGCGCTACTCAAGGTTGCTCGCTCGCGAAGTGAAGGCCGAGCCGATTTTGTAGAGGCCGACGCTCAAATAACTCCGCTCGGCGGTCCCTATGACTTCATTTACTCACGATTTGGAGTCATGTTTTTTGGGAACCCTATTGCGGCGTTTGAAAATCTTCGAAGTGCAGCATCGAACAAAGCAAAGCTGAGCTTTGTGTGCTGGCAAGGACCTGAGAAAAATCCTTGGATCACGGTGCCGAACCGAGCTGCAATGACGCTGGTAGAAATGCCTCCGCGCGCCCCCGACGCACCGGACCCTTTCTCTTTTGCTGACCCTGAACACGTCACGCAAATTTTGCATCAGGCAGGCTGGAGCGGAATCGACATCTGCCCCTATAGGACCGAAGTTGCTGTCGGGGGGAGAGTGGGATTGCGAGAGGCAGCATTGCACGCATACGAATTTGGACCGGTGAAAGCGGTCGCAGAGTCCACAGGACAGGTACCGAGCGAGGATGTCCTGCGGACTATTGAAGACGCCCTTGCGCCATACGAGATCGACGGAGTGGTGCAGCTTCCTGGGGCAGCTTGGATTGCAACCGCTCACAATTCATAGGTTATTCAGAACGGCTAGTTCTCAACTACCCGTTTCGTTGGGTTCCAACCTTGAGTTCCTTAAAAGGACTAGTGGTGTCGATACCCGGCTCCTTGGGAAGTCCGAGTACTCGCTCGCCGACGATATTTCTCATTACTTCATCCGAACCGCCAGCTATCCGCATTGCTGGCTGACCTAGGACGAAACCTGCCCATGAGAAGGTTCCCCACTCGCCTGTGTCAGCAACTAGTCGCGCTTCTAAAACGTCGGATACAAAATCACACGTTGCCTGCATCTGTCGCGTCAATCCCATTTTGGACAACGACATTTCCGGACCCGGAGTCTTTCCGGCTTTAAGAGCATCCAAGCTTCGTTGGTTAGACCACCCAAGAACTTTGCCATAGGTGAAAATGTTCATTAGCTGTTGACGGCTTAGCGAATCGTTGTCGAGCCCAAAGTGTCGCAACATGGCACTTAGCTTTGTGTAGCTACCGCCACCGCCGCCGCTGCCTGAGCCAATCGATGCACGTTCATTCATGAGTGTGGTCAACGCCACACTCCAGCCCTGATTGACCTCGCCCAAACGGTGACTATCTGGAATACGTACATCACTGAAGAAAACTTCGTTGAAATTTGCGCCACCGGTCATTTGGCGCAGAGGTTTGACCTCCACACCTGGGGCATGCATATCAACTACGAAACCTGTTAGTCCTTGGTGTTTTGGTAAATCAAAATCTGATCGAGCGATCACTTCACCAACATCGCTGTAGTGAGCCCCAGAGGTCCAAACTTTCTGACCATTCAGAATCCACTCATCACCATCGCGGTCGGCCCTCATTTGCAAGCTAGCCAAATCTGATCCAGCTCCCGGTTCGGAGAACAACTGGCAAGAAACCAAATCAGCTCGGTACATCTTGGGTAGTAGATCCGCTACCACTTCAGGATTCCCGTGAGCGAGAATGGTCGGAGCGACCATTCCCAGCCCAATGCCAAAAAAGCCGCTGTCAGGAACGTCATACTGGCTTTCTAAATTTGCCCAGATTCGTTCATAGCGACGAGGGTGACCACCACCCCCAAACTCCGTTGGCCCTGAAATCCAACCGAAACCCGCATCAAACTTTTGGGCTCGCCATTCTTTCGCTGCGGCAAGGTCGAGTTGTTCTTGTTCGCGGTCTACTTCCTCGAACAGAGCAGCATTGTCTGGGCCTTCCCCCCACACAAAAGCCTTCTGTTCGGCTTTGCGTGAGGCGTTGGCTGTGAGAAAGGCAGAAGCCTCTGTCGTAAATTGTTCTTCAGTCATCTCAGGCATTAGGGACCTCCGGGACAGTTAGAAGTAGCAAATATATTCTCAAACTACCCCGTAACACGACTAATCTTCTTACTCATGGGTCAACCTGTCCGAGTTGCCGAAAAAACATCTCCCACTAGTCCGGGAACAATACGGTTTGAAACCAATCGTCCTTTGACGGGTATGGGTCACCGTTACTACCGCAGTGCGGCAGATTCATTGAGCGAGGAGGACCCAGCAGATGTACTTGCTGCGCGCCTGTTCGCCCGAGGTGGAATCGATTATTTGCACGTGCATGGCAATGTCGCAACAGTCGATTTAGCTAAGGGGTTTACCTCTGAAGGCATCGCTGACATCATCGTTGGCTTGTTTGCCCATTATGAAACATAAATAGATAAGTCAACCGGATCGAAGTTTTAATCGAACATATGTTCGGTTAAAGTTGCGGGATGCCAAAAGCATCAACCGCCGTTTCGTTGACAGACGATTTGCGTCAGGGTTCTACTCCGGTTGTGCTCGCCCAGGATCGAACTTTGCCGGTGGTAGATGCATTAGCTGGTTTGTTTCTTGGGGCAGGATTACAACAAGGATCCACTGTTGAAGTTGAAGGAACAGCAGCGGTCAGTTTGGCTGTTGCCCTAACGGTCGGCGTAACTAGCTCTAACAGATGGGTGGCGGCTGTGGGGCTACCAGAATTGGGTTCATCAGCAGCAGTTGACCTAGGAGCGCAATTCCAAAGGTGGGCATTCGTTGATTGGCCGAAAAACCAAGCAGCAGAAGTTCTATATGCGTTGATGGGAGCGGTGGACCTTATTTTGGTTGGGCCTGATATCAAAATGCGAGCAAATCATGGCCGAAAAATTGCAGCGAGGATGCGTGAACGGGGCACCTCGATCATCACCATTGGTGATGCCAGCCGTTGTAATTTACAGCCGAGTCTTCGCCTCAGAATTAATCGAACCGAGTGGACAGGCCTACAACGTGGTCACGGTCAGTTGGCTTCTCGTAAAGTAGAGATAGAGCTAGTTAACCGAAATGGCGAATCCAGCCATCACCGACAACTTTTGTGGCTTCCTGATAGTCAAGGTCATTTGAGTGTTGTGAAGCAGGATCAAGACAACGAACGGATAGGCAAGTCAGAATCCTGCTCTCGTGGGGAACAAAAAATTTGGGCCGACCTGGATGAACAGATTCCTTGGGCTAGTTAGGTGAACCCTCCACGTAGTTTGGCGGATACTCGAACATTATTTCTGGTTATTCCTCATTGGAGGACTATTGCCGCGGGGGTTAGCTGTGATACCCCAGCCGTTGTTTTGGATAACAACCGAGTTATTGATGCAACGCCTGGAGCAGCTAACCACGGAATTAAGTTAGGGATCCGTCGTCGAGAGGCTCAGTCGCTCTGTCCCGAGCTGGAAATCATCGTTGATGATGAGGAGCGTAACACCACCAAATTTGTCTCTCTCGCTGTGGTTCTTGAGTCGGTAACTCCGAGACTGGAAATCACGACTGGTGGTCAATGTTCTTTCCTGACTCGAGGCCCGTGCCGTTACTTCGGCGGCGATCAGGCTCTTGCACAGGCAGTTGTAGATCGAGTTTCCGAAGCTTTATCGACAATGATCGGTGTCAGGGGATTGCTTCCTGCTATCCAGCCGAGGGTTGGAATAGCTGATAGCCGATTTGCAGCGTCTTTGGCAGCTGTTGCTCCGAGTGATTCCTGTATTCAAATCGTTCCATCAGCTACTAACGCTGAGTTTCTCACCCCCTTCCCAGTTGATGCTCTAGCTAATGGAGATTCGCCGTTGTCGGGTGCTGATGACCTCGTTGGCGTGTTTCAACGCCTCGGTTTAGAAACTCTAGGAGATGTTGCTGCTCTTCCTAAAGAAGATCTATACGCTCGATTCGGCACTTCGGGCTCACTAGCGCACCGCTTATCGCGAGGGATGGATGGTAGAACTCCAATTTTGCAAACCACTTCTAGTGTCGTGTCTGAAGAAAGCGAAATTCATCCTCCTGCTGATCATCTAGAAACGGTCGTGTTTTCCGCTAAAGCCTTAGCTCATGGCATGTGCCAGCAACTCTTTAGTGAAGGCCTGGTGTGCGCCGGGATCTTGATAGAAGTGGAATCAGACCATGGCGAAGTTTCCAGCCGGCTGTGGCGTCATGAACATCAATTCACCCCAGCTGATATAACCGATCGAGTTCGCTGGCAACTTGAAGGATGGTTTCGCTCGGAAGCTGCCCCCACCGGACCATTAACTTTGGTTCGGTTAGTAGCTGACGAAGTCATACCTGACGATGGTCACCAAATGGGATTTTGGGACAAAGAGACAGCAAGTGACGAACGTGTTATCCGGTCTTTAACTCGTATCCAAGGAATCCTCGGACCTAATGCCGTGACTGTTGTTCAGCATGAGGGAGGTCGGCGATTGTCTGACGTTGAACAACGGATTCCGTTGTCAGCTATGACATTTGACCCTGATCGCCCCATTGATTTACCCGAGTCTTCAATGGCGCCATGGCCGGGTCGACTTTCAGCTCCATTACCTGCAGTTGTTTTGAACCAAGCCCAAGAACTAGAAGTAACCGACGACCAAGGCTGTTGTGTTCGAGTCACGGGACGTGGTCGGTTAGAAGGAATCCCATCTCAAGTTTGGAGTAAAAGTTTTGGTTCCCATTCGATCATTGCCTGGGGAGGTCCTTGGTTCCTCGAAGAAAGATGGTGGGACTCCAGTAGAAAAACTAGACAAGCGAGGTTCCAATTTTTATTCGCTGATGGAACAGCTCACCTGTGCGTTGTCGAAAATAGTCAATGGTGGCTTGAAGCATCCTACGAGTAATAAATATTCGCCGTTGCAAACCAAAGATCGTGAACTAACGACCATTGGTTGACCAATGCCACGGTTCACTCGGCAAATTCCTGAATCCGTACTTTGCAGCATTTCGTTTCAGCCACCGGTAACCAGACGTGTTACTCCACAAGGCGCGACCGTTCTGCGTGAAATCAATTGCCAGACCTCTCTCATGCATAGAAGCGCCGGGGCGAGCGGTCGGAGGACGGCACTGGTAGGAAGGTTTTCTGTAGATAGCCCATTCGCTTGTCCCACAATGTGCTCGCCGCAGGTTGATTTGAGATTGAGAACTACGGTAGCCACCGCCGCCAAGTCTGATTCCATCTCTTGAAGCAGCTTGCAGCAGAGCGAGAAGTTTGTCGGCGATGGACTCGTGAACTCGGATGCCCCAGACCGTGGTCAGTTCGGACTTATCAAAATTCACCGATGTGGGTGCATCAGCGATACCGAGAAGCCTTCTTCGACGGGCCTCCTCTGCCTCTCTCCGCTTGCGCTCGGCCTCTCGGCGGAGACGTTCTTCTTCAGCCCGCTTGGCTTTCTCTGCTTTGATGACTCGCGTCAAGTTGCTTTGCTCAGCTTTGATTTTGTCTGCCATTTCAGCGTCGAGCTCAGCTAATGCTGCAGCTTCGTACAACCGTGCTTCGAGGCGGTTTTCGGCTTCAAAAACAATCTGGTCTTGAAGGTCAACTGCCTCAAGTAGCTGATCAAGTTGTATTTCTGCTTCTAACTTAAGTTGCTCTCGTTGTTCGACAGCTTCGTTGAGAGCCTTTGTAGCAACTTCGGTATCGACCTGGAGAGCCCGCAGTTCATCAGATGAGTTGTTGATGTCGCCGAAGGCAGCGCCAATGAGAGTTTGTACCCGAGCAGCCTTGTAGATATCTCCGGTTCTCGCTAAACCAAACGAACCTTCGACTGTTGAGTCTCGGCCTATATAAGTCTGAAGAGCGAGTTCGTTAACTTGATCGCTTAGAACGGACTGCTGCTCAGCTAGGTTTTCTGACGTTCTTTCCGCTGCGGTTACTGCGAGAGTGGCGCCCTCAAGGGCTCGTTCGGCAAGGGTTAGGTCATCTCGCTGTTCAGCAACTAAGAGTTCAAGATCGGCAAGTGCCTGTTCGACTTCTTCCACCTCGGCCGAAGCAGTGTCAACAACCCGAGCCTGACTTAAAATTTCAGCCTGAAACTCATCGCGCTCTTCGCGTAATTGCTGCACCTGCTTTTCTAAAGCAGCTTTTTCTTTTCGTAATTGGGCGCTGCTTTTACCCGCGCTGCTTGCAGAAGGGATTGCAAAAAAGGTCCCGGCGAGAACCATTGCAATCAATGCTGCTGAAAATCGGCGTGCGAGCGACAGGTCGACATTCCTTTGTTCGTCGTTGTAGTTCAAAGGTACCGATCAAGTTGGTGGTGTAGGTATCGCCCTCACTAAATAGCCTCGTCTACAACGCTGTTTTGTAGCACTCCGATCCCGGGGACTTCGAACTCGACGTGGTCTCCAGCACTCAACCAAACTGGCGGCTCCATAGACCCACCTGTTCCCTCAGGTGAACCCGTAGCAATAATGTCGCCTGGTTCGAGCGGCATAATCTGCGACATATACGCCAGTAACTCTTCGACGCTAAAAATCATCTCGCTCACGCCGGAATTTTGTCTTTGCTCACCGTTTACTCGAGTGGTAACTGACAGAGCTGAAGGATCTGGAAGTAAATCGCTGGTGACGATCCAAGGTCCGCATGACCCCGACCGGAAAAAATTCTTCCCGGCGGCGACCCCGTGCCTCTGCCAATCTCGGACCGAGCCGTCGTTCAAGATTGTGTAACCCGCAACGTGGTCTAGAGCATCAGACTCAGAGATGTGCCTTCCTGAGCGGCCAATTACTACAGCCAGTTCTACCTCGTAGTCCAATTGGTCCGACGCTACAGGCCGTACCAAAGGTGCCTTGTGGGCTACGAGCGACCCCGGAGGCTTATTGAAATAAACGGGTTGCTTGGGCAACTTTACTTCGCCGCCCAGTGGGTACTTTTTGTGATAATTCAAGCCGGCGCAGAGCAGTCGACGTTGATTCGGAATTGGGATATCGAATGAGATTGCGTCCCATGAGTGATCGGCCGGTGCATCCTCGAAAGCTCGCAATTGGTCTACTGCGCCCAAACAACTGCCTAAGTCCTGGCTGTTTGTCCGCGATCTCAGGTCTATGACCCCATCCTCGACCCCGATCCCGAAGCTAGATTGACCGTCTAAAGTAAAGCTAAGAAGTCGCATCCCATGACCCTACATATACCCGGCGCCTGCTGTGAGATCTGCTTAGCTTTCCGATAGTGAAACCCAAAGCCGTAATCTTCGACGTTGGGGGAGTCCTATTGGAGTCTCCGTTCGTAGCAGCCCTTGGCTGGGCGCAAGAGTGGGAGATTCCTCTTGACGCCCTTGTGACGATTTTCGGTGATTATTCTCAAACATCCCCACCCGATCAATCGCCCATGTGGCACGAAGTAGAGCGTGGTCGCGTTGAATTGGAGGCATTTGTGTTGCAAATGCAAAAGACCCTCGGGGGAACACTGCCTTTGAATCACAAAGCCATGACTTTAACCGCCAGCGACTTCAACCCATTTGCTGAGGGAGAGCCAGTGGTCGCGATGACGAAACTCGTCGACGAAGTTAGAGGTCGGGGTGTCAAGACTGGAATTTTGACCAACAATGTCAGAGAGTGGAGCGCCTGGAGAGAAAAAATCCCCATCGAGGCATTTGATGCAGTTGTTGATTCCTGCGAGGTAGGAATGAGAAAACCGGAACCAGAGATCTATCAACTGATCTGCAAAAAGTTGTCATTGATGCCGAGCTCCTGTCTATTCCTTGATGACCACCCAGCAAATGTCGAAGCGGCAGTAGCAGTCGGTCTTGATGCACTGTTGGTTACTGGAGACTTTGATGCTGCGGTCTCAGAAGTTCTATCCCGTTTCTAATCGGCGCGAAGTTCTCGTACCGGTTCGCCTCCTCCGTCACGAATAGTTCGCTCCGCTCGTTCGATGTCGGCGCCATGCAACATCCCTGTCCATCCTGGTAACTCAAGAGGGACTTCGGGTTTATCTGGGCGGAGGAGCAAACGAGCCTCAGTGTCTACTCCCCACTCATGACTAAGTGAGGCTCTCTGTCCTCTAATAGCGACTAGATGCAGACCTGCCTTAGTGGCAACCAAAACCGATCGCCTTCGTCGGGCAAAGTGATCCCATCCGGCAAGCAGAGATAGCGCTAAGGGTAAAAGAGTGCTCCACGATGCAGCCAATACGAATCCCAGAGCGCAGATGGCAGACCGCGCAACTAGTTCTTTCTTCTGTTTGGAAACCAACGCAGGATCGCCTACAGCAACCCCTGACCTCACCTCGTTACTGAGAATTTGAGCTACCAGGGCTCGATCTGCGAGAGAACGGCGATTCATTGAGGGACCCGTGTGAAGACAACGGAAAAATAACTTCTGGTCATGACTAGGAAACCCACACTGCGGGCTTTCGGTTATACCAGGATGAAGCGTCCTCAAGTTGCTGGCCAACTTGAAGCAACAAAGCTTCTCCGTGCATGGCTGCCACCAACTGAACACCTACTGGTAGTCCCTCGCTGCTGGTATGCATCGGTAATGAGATTGCCGGTTGGCCAGTAACGTTAAATTGAGCAGTGAATAGAAGCAATTCACGGAGGCGTTTCGTGCCCATTTTCGGATCTCGTAACTCGCCAATTTTTGGCGGAGGCTCAGCGATGACCGGAGAGAGTAATAGATCAAACTCCTCCCACCAGTTAGCCATTTCTCGAGTATAAGAATGAAACCATTCAACGGACGCCAAGTATTCGGTTGCTGAATATTTTCGCCCGAGTTCAACTAGGGCTTGTGTGTCAGCCTCCATATCGCCGGGCTCGAATTTCCTGCCAACAGCGTCCTGTAGTTTCTCAACTGAGAACGCCTCGCTTGAAGCTAAGACGACCTTAAAGTGCTCAAACAAATCGTCATCAAATAAAGCAGCCGGTTTCGCTAACTCGACTCGGTGACCGAGATCTTCCAGTATTAGGGCGGTTTGCTCCACGGCCATAATGCAGTCAGGGTGGACTATTCCCCAGGAAGATTCTGTAACCATTCCTATTCTTAACTGTTTAGGAACATCAGATATCGCTTGTTCGAAAGACGTCGCTGGAAGCGGAGCCCAATATGGATCTCCGAGCCATGGTTGAGAAATTCCATCCAGAACTCGCGCAGTGTCGCGAATCGTTCTGGTAACAACGCCGTCAATTGCTGCTCCTGCCCACGCCTCTCCGAGTTTCGGGCCAAAAGAGACGCGACCCTTGCTTGGTTTTAGCCCGACTAGTCCACATTCTGATGCGGGAATGCGAATAGATCCGCCTCCGTCGTTCGCATGAGCGATGGGAACAATACCTGCAGCAACCGCAGCTGCGGACCCACCACTTGAACCCCCTGTTGAGTGATCTACGTTCCAAGGATTTCGACAGGCTCCATGAGCAATAGGTTCGGTTGTTATGGTTCCACCAAACTCTGGGGTGTTCGTGCGACCAAAATTCACTAACCCTAGTTGTCGAAACATTGTTGCAAGGTGGGTTGTGTGCCCAGCCCGAAAGTCGGAATCGCGTAATGCGACATTGCCTGCGTTGTAGGGGTCCCCTTCAGTCATAACAGTCAAATCTTTAGTGAGAAATGGGACCCCCCATAATGTTGCTTGCTCAGAGGCCTTCTGCTTCGACATATCTGTTGCTGCAGAACGGGCCGACTCCTCTAGCCAGTGAACGATTGCATTCAGCTGTGGATTAAGAGCATTCGCTCGGGCGATAGCGTCTTCTAAAAGTTCTGTGGGTGAAGCCTCACCCCGTTGCACTAGGCGAGCAAGCTCAACTCCGTCTACGACCGCATTTTGCATAAATGAAAATTACTCCGAACCGAGCCGGCTGTCTTGACTTTGATCGAACATATGTTCGATCATTGGCATATGGGCTTCAACAATCCAGTCATGCCATGGCGAGAACTTGAACGTCGACTCTCTGATAACCAAGCGCTGGCTACAGAGGTTTCTTCGAGTGAAGATGATGGGTCAGGTAGTTGGGCGCGCGAACCGATTTCTGGATCGTATAGAACGCAAGCTGTTCGGAAGTCAGTTCCCTATGCAGAGCTACATGTGCATTCACATTTTAGTTTCCTGGATGGCGCTTCAAGCCCTGAGGAATTAGTTCGAGAGGCTGCGCGACTCGAATTAGAAGCCTTGGCATTAACAGACCATGGAGGTCTATATGGAGTTGTGCGATTCGCCGAATGCGCAAGAGAAGTTGGAATTCCAACAATTTTTGGCGCTGAGATCACAGTAGATGCTTGGCAGCCTGAAGAGGGCTTGTCTTGCGAAGCAACGCCTAGAAACCCGTCTCGCGTTGGTTCTGTCGATCCGTCAGGTAGACGCCTCATTGTCCTGGCTCGCCACCCCGCTGGGTACGCGTCGCTTTCGGCCCTTTTGTCGCGAAGCCAAATGGCTGGAGAAAAAAATTCGCCACGTCTATCCATGTCCGAATTACTAGATGCGGCAGATTCCCACCGAGGTGATTGGGCGATACTCACTGCGGGTCGCCGGGGTGTAGTGCCAGATGTGCTTCAGAGGGAAGGCTTAGGGGAAGCAAAAAAAGAACTTTGTCGAATAGTTGAAGCTGCTGGGAGAGAAAATGTTTTTGTTGAACTTTGGCGCCACGGTGATCCCTCTGATGATGTTCGAAATGATTACTTGGCTGATTTAGCTGCTGAACAAAAAGTCGGTTTGCTCTGCACAAATGCTGTCCATTACGCCACTCCGACTCAACGTCATTTAGCGAAAGCAATGTCAGCAATTCGAAGTCGTCAGTCCCTTGATCAAATAGATGGGTGGCTTCCCGGTAATGGCTCGGCTCATTTACGGTCGGGAGTTGAACAAAAACTCTGGTTTGCCCGGTATCCCGGGGTTGTTGAGACATCTATGGAATTAGGACTTGATTGCGCTTTTGACCTCTCACTTGTTGCTCCCAAGCTTCCTCCCTATCCGTGCCCTGGTGATTTAGACGAAATGGCATATCTAAGAAAGGTTGCTTATGAAGGGGCCCGAAATCGCTATGGGATTCAATCAGATGAGAAAGTTCCCGGGGCTTGGGAACAGATTTATCATGAACTAGACCTCATTCAGCAACTTGGGTTTCCGGGCTATTTTCTTGTGGTCTGGGACATAGTTTCGTTCTGTCGGAGTCGAGATATTCTCTGCCAAGGTCGGGGCTCAGCGGCTAACTCAGCTGTTTGTTATGCCCTTGGGATTACAAACGTTGATGCGGTCTCGCTTGGACTGTTGTTTGAGCGTTTTTTGTCGCCTGAGCGAGACGGACCTCCTGATATCGACCTTGATATCGAGAGCGGAAGACGCGAAGAAGTAATCCAATACGTCTTTGATCGATATGGCAGGGAACACACAGCTCAGGTTGCGAATGTGATTACCTATCGAACTCGATCAGCAGTTCGTGATGCTGCCCGTGCGTTGGGTTATAACTCCGGACAACAAGACGCTTGGTCTAAATCTTTTGATCACCATCAGAAAGTTCAATCGCACCAAAAAACCGATGATGGAAATGAAAAACTGATACCAGATGATGTTTTGCGGTTAGCTTCAGAAATTGAGCGGGCGCCGCGTCATCTAGGTATTCACTCAGGTGGGATGGTGATCTGTGATCGTCCCATAGTCGAAGTTTGTCCGGTTGAGTGGGCGCGAAAAGCTAAAAGGTCTGTGCTGCAGTGGGATAAGGATGATTGTGCCGCGGTTGGGTTAGTGAAGTTCGATTTGCTTGGCTTAGGAATGCTTTCAGCACTCCATGCTGCTGTGGATTTGATTGCCCAAACTCACGGAATAGAAGTTGACCTTGGAGCCTTACCTCAAGAAGAAGAGGTTTATGACATGTTGTGTCGCGCTGACTCGATTGGTGTGTTCCAAGTCGAATCACGGGCACAAATGGCCACTCTTCCGAGACTTCGCCCGCGTTGTTTTTACGATCTAGTTGTTGAAGTTGCTCTCATTCGTCCCGGTCCTATTCAAGGTGGTTCTGTGCATCCGTATATCCGTCGTCGTAACGGAGAGGAGCCCGTCACGTATCTTCATCCTCTTCTTGCATCATCTCTCTCAAAGACTCTCGGGATTCCGCTTTTTCAGGAACAGTTGATGCAAATGGCTATTGATGTAGCGGGTTTCACAGCGGCAGAGGCTGATGAATTGCGCCAAGCCATGGGTGCTAAACGATCTCGAGAACGAATGGAGCGTCTTCGATGTCGGCTGTACGCGGGCATGTCAGAACGAGGGGTTGAAGGCCAAGTCGCTGACCAGATTTGGGACAAAATGGTTGCTTTTGCTAATTACGGGTTCCCAGAAAGCCATTCGGTTTCGTTTGCGCACCTCGTTTACGCCTCATCATGGATTAAGTACCACTACCCGGCGGCTTTTTGTGCTGCGCTGCTCAACTCGCAGCCGATGGGGTTTTATTCGCCGCATTCACTAGCACAAGACGCAAGACGTCATGGGGTAAAGGTCCTCACTCCGGACCTCAATGCTTCAGCAGATCAAGCGATACTTGAATCTTGTGACAAATCGGTCGATGGAGTAGCTGTCAGGCTTGGTTTTTCATCTGTTAGAGGTATCGGCGCAGATCTAGCTTTTGAGATTGCTGCTGCCGGGCCGTATGAGGATTTAGAACAACTATCTCGACGTACTAACGCATCTCGTAAACAACTTGAAGCGTTGGCTACGGCAGGGGCTTTCGGGTGCTTCGGGTTTGCACGTCGCGAGGCATTGTGGGCAGTGGGCGCCGTTGCTGAATCGCGTTCAGATCGTCTCCGCGGAATCGTGACTGGTGTTTCTGCTCCGTCGCTACCGGGTATGTCATCGCGAGAGGAAGCAGTTTCTGACTTGTGGGCTACTGGAATAGCTCCAGATGGGCATCCGACTCGATTTATACGTAAAGAACTGAAACGTAAAGGTGTAGTGACGGCATCTGACCTTTCAAATTGTGAATTTCGTAAGGTCAAAGTGGCAGGTGTAGTGACTCACCGTCAACGTCCAGCGACAGCATCTGGAACAGTTTTCGTCAACCTTGAAGATGAGACGGGCCTCATCAACGTGATTGTTTCAAACGGTTGTTGGTTACGGTTCCGATCCATTCTCCGCTCTGAAACGGCCCTTACTGTGACTGGCAGGCTGGAACGGCACGAAGGAGTTGTAAATGTTATTGCTGAACGAATCGAGACATTAAGTGTTGGGTCAACTATCGCAAGCCGAGACTTTCGATAAATAGGATCCTCAGCCGAGGGGTCGACCAAACGGACGCTTCTCTTGCCAGCTTTCCATGAACGCTTCTGCTTTGTAACACGCAGCCATGAAAGTCCCCTCCTCGTGGCCGACAATCTCTTCGAGCAGTCCGTTTACTGTTTCAGCCGTAGCGTCTCGTAAGCCATCGTGGTTACTTTCTTCCGGGGCCCACCAAGCGAGCACTGGACCCACTCTGGTGAGGAAATCAGGGGCGACCGGCGCACCGCTCTTTCTCAGGACGGCTAAAGCCTTGGATGAAACAGCAGCCGCTGAAGTGGCAATGATTGGCGTGTCACTAGTGCTGCTAGCACCTTCGCCGGACATAGCGCCCGGCTTTGAGCCGACAAAAATAGCGTCCAAATCAGAATTCCAGACCTGCCATGGCTTTCCGACCGTACCTAGCTGCTCAACGCAATTAGCTCCTGATTGCATCCAAGCATCCGCAAGGGTCGCACTATCGAAGTTGCCGGACACGCATCCTTTAGCAGTAGAAATTGTGTGAATTTTACCGCCGCGCTTTTCGACTTCTCTTGCTATCGAAAGGCCAACCTGGTCGAAACCTTCTATGGCTACCTGCCAATTGTCACCGGATTTTTGAAATCGAGAAGCACAAGTAACCGCGCCAACTGCTACCAGCTCATCTTCGAAAGCGACACCGTCACGATCGCTTTTAGCGATCGGGTTGCGGTTGTCGTAGTGAAGCACTGGGGCAAGCGAGGCATTATTGAGTCTCAAGCCAGGATTAGTAAGTAGCTGTTGAGATTCGAATTCACTGGCTAACTCTTCAGCAAGGGCGGCAACCGCCCCCTCTGTATGTTCCGGGTCGACTTTCAAGCCTATAGTCGCCCCGCTTTTACGCTGTTCGGTCAAAGCAAACGCGTACGTTTGGTGCCGCACCAACATCTCTGCGTTACCCGGCGCGAGCTTGGCACCTAGGCGGGTTGGCCCCACGTAAGTGTCTGCGTTGGGGAGATCGTAAATTACGAAGCCTTGAGTTGATTCCAGTTGCTTAATTTCCACAATTGAATTGTGCCACTTAAGCGGCGTTTGGGCACTACGCGCCCCTAAAGTCAGCATGTTCAAGTAGCTGCAGTCAACTGCGACTTTCTATAAGCGAGATTCGATGCGATTTTCTGAAGCAATGGAGATGCAAGAATTAGAAGCCGGTCGATTAGTCGCTCATTTCGATCGTTCCTGGTGGGTCGTTAATGGACCCAACGGGGGAGTGATTGCGGCGCTAATGGTTAGAGCTGCTCAACACTGTTTGGCTGAAGACCGCTGCGTTCGGACAGTAACCACTCACTTCGTTTCTGCCCCTAAAGAAGGCTCAGTGACGATCGAAGTAACGGTGGAACGACAAGGCAAAATAGCGGGGTTCGCATCACTGCGGATGCTTCAACAAGACCGGTTAATAGCTACTTCTCTCGTCGCCGTTGCAGAGGTAGACCAAGTGCCGCACCAGTGGGAACAGCGAAACTTTCCGAAACTTCCAGCCCTCGAAGACTGTTGGATGATGAAAACCACCCCGCCATTGGTTCCTTTGCACAGCCGATGGGACCGACGCTGGGGTTTGGGGGTTCCCGGACAGCCAGACACTTCTACAGTGGCTGGGGGATACGAAGCCGGAGGTTGGATCCGACTCTCCGAGCCGGAGCCCTTCGATGAGGCTTTACTCGCGGCCATGGCAGACGCGTGGGTGCCGGCAATTATGGCCCACACCGATTTGGCGGTCCATGCACCGACTCTTGAACTAACGGTTCAGTTTCGGGCTGATCCCAGGGAACTTAAAATGACTTCAGACAACTACTGCGCTGCCGTCTTCCGCCAACTCTCGGGCGGAGAAGGATTCGTCGACGAAACGGGCGAAATATGGTCTCCGGATGGGCAACTTCTTGTTCTTTCTCGTCAGCTCGCGGTGCTGCTTCCCAGAGATGATGACATGGTCGGTAACTGGGAATTCGTTGGTCCGTAGTTCTGAGAACGTTCCTGAGTTAACGTCAAAGTTGTGATGCGCTGGCTGTTACCTACATTGATTGTCCCTATGTTGATCGCTGGCGCTTGTCGTGGCGACTCAAAGCAACTACCGGTCTCGCAAGCGGAAGACGTAATCACCGAATCTTCAGTCGAGGGAAGGGCCTTAGCTCCCTTTGAGACAACTGAAAACGACTCCGCTGTCGGGAAGCTGGCTCCTATTGCCACGGGTGTAGATCTGCTAACGAACGAATTGGTTCGTATAGCACCCGAAGGTCGCCCTCTTGTAGTGGCGTTTTTTGCCCACTGGTGTCCACACTGCCAACGAGAAGTAGACGCACTTACAGAGTGGCTTTTAGCGAACAAATTGCCTTCAAACGTTGACCTATTTGCTATCTCGACATTTGAAGCTCCAGAACGGGGAAACCATCCTCCTTCAAGGTGGTTTAAGGACGAGGGGTGGAAACACCCCGTCATCGCCGATTCAAGTTCTCTGGCGCTTTCAGATGCCTTTGGTGTCACGTCAGTCCCATATTTTGTGTTTATTGAGGCTGACGGGACAGTGGCTTTTCGCATCAGTGGAAACCTTGGTCCGCGCGAACTTGCGGCTGCTATGAAACGTTTAGCCGGGACCTCCATTTGACGGATTTGAGGGTTAATAGAAAAGGAGGCCCGCTAAAAGGCGACTCAAGTGCCACCCTAGAGCCATGCGTCTTCTTCTTGCTTCGCCGCGACTGCATCGTCGTGACCGCAGAAGTGAGCCGCGTTTTCGAGTTCGACGGGTAGCACGGGTCCGCGATTTGCTTGGCCCCGACAGGGTTGGAGTCAGACAGAGCTTGGTCGCTTTGGGCTTCAGTAGCCTCACCGCGGTTGTGGCTGGTGGTTTCTTAGCAGCGATGACTGGAACCCTTGAGCAGTATCCGGGTCTTCTCGTCTTAGTGCCAGCAGCTATTGGAATGCGTGGAAATATTTTCGGGGCTTTGGGGAGTCGGCTAGCCACCTCTATTCATGCTGGAACTTTTCGGATGTCTCGGCGACCTGAAACTTTGGTGATGCAAAATGTATTTGCCTCAGGACTCTTGTCGTTGATTACGGCAGTGGCTCTAGCGCTGTTGACCAAAATACTGTCTCCAATATTTGGACTTGAGTCGGTGGTCTCCATTGCGGACCTACTGGTGTTGTCGACGATAGGCGCTTTGCTTTCGTATGTCGTGTTGATCGCAGTGACTCTCGCCTTGGCTGCTCGATCTGCAGCGCGCGGATGGGATCTAGACGACGTAAACGCCCCGCTTGTGTCTGCAGTGGGAGATGTTGTGACGTTGCCTGCGCTGTTGGTGGCTAGTTTGCTCTTAGAAATTGCTGTCATTTCCAAGTTGTTTGTTGCCATTTTGATTTTGGTGACTGCTGCGAGTCTTTGGTGGGGCCGCCGCACCACGTTGATGGTCATGCGACAGATCCTGCACGAGTCCTTGCCTATCTTGCTCGCAACTGGAATTTTGTTGGTAATTGCTGGGGTCGTCATCGAGCACGAATTGTCGGCCTTTGTAGCCAATCGAGCAATGCTAATTTTGGTTCCGGCGTGCCTTGCTACGGCGGGCGCAATAGGCGGTATCTTGTCGGGCCGCCTCTCGTCTAAATTCCACCTCGGATTGATCGAACCAACAGTTATCCCCGGTCGTTTAGCGCGTAGAGACCTGATAGCGGGCCTAGCTTTTGCGCTACCAGTACTAATTCTGAACGGGTTGTTAGCCCAAATGACAAGTCTAATTTTTGGATTTCAGTCGCCGGGCATGGCCGCTCTGCTCTGGATGTCAACGATCGGTGGACTGATAGCAACAATGATCGCCGGGGCTATCGGCTATTACGGCACTGCACTAGCCGTACGAGCCGGCGTCGATCCCGACACCTATGGAATGCCGCTCGTAACAAGCTCTGTTGACCTTGGCGGGGCGGCGGCTCTAGTACTCACGATCGGTTGGATGGGGTTGTCATGAACAGACAGCGATACTCACTGACAGGTCACCTTAAAGTTCAAAAATCTAATTGTGTACAACCACTCTGTTCCTATTGCCTAGCCTGTGAGACACGCCATGGATGACAAACCAAGGAATCTAAAGACCCTGCTAGCCGAGTCGAAAGACGCGTCGGAACTCATGGTCGACCTTGCTTACGCAGCCTTGTACTTCGATGACGAGGGGATGGCCGAAGCTGTACTTGGTCTAGAAGAAGAGATGTCGGATCTCGTTCACGAGATGCGATCTTTGGCCATGCTTGCGGTTCGGCACCCTCGTGAAGTTGATGGCATGAGTTCGGTCTTACAAGTCGTTTCTTCGATCGAACAAATAGCTAACGCTGCGGTCGATATAGCCAAGATCGTGCTTCGCAACATAGGGATCCCTAGAGCTCTGGTAGTCGACCTGGCACAGGCTGCTGAGGTGTCGCACCGTCTTATCGTCGCTGACGGCAGCCACCTAGCCAACCGTCCTCTTTCCGATATGGAGTTGCCAGTAGTAGTCGGTATGCGCGTGGTTGCTATTCAACGAGGCCGACGTTGGCTGACTGATGTCGGTGGCGACGACATAGTTGAGGCCGGCGACGCGCTGTTTATGAGGGGGGAACCAGCAGGAATTGTTCGGCTTCGAGAACTCGCCGCTGCTCCTTCATGGGTACCGCCCGCTGTTGAAACTTCAAGCCTGCTAACTGATCTTGATAGAGCGGTTGACACGCTGGTCGAAATGAAAAACATTTCCGAGACAGCTATTGGTCTGGCCTACTCAGCTTTGGTTCTGCAGGACCTCTCCTTGGCTAGGGAAGTACGAGCGCTTGAAGAGCGTTTGGACGCTATGAAGGTGTCATTGCAGACGTGGGTACTTCGGGCCGCTGCTGACGACGTCGACCCTTCAGAACTGCGCGGATTACTCCACTTAGCGGAAGCGGCGGAAGACATTGGTGATCAGGCGCTCCAAATTGTTTCTCTCGTGCTGGATCAAGAAGACGTTCACCCGGTGTTGGCGCTAGCGCTTGGCGATACCGATGATGTTGTGGTTCAAGTTCCGGTTGCACCTGGTTCAAGCGCCGATGAAGCCACTCTTGGTTCGCTTGGGCTAGCCGTCGACCCGGGTTATCACGTTCTTGCTGTCCGTCGCGCTTCTGGATATATCTATAATCCGAGGAAGACAGTGACGTTGAGAGCTGGTGATGAACTTCTTGCATCAGGCCCTGAAGAAGGTCGAGAACGTTTAGCTTCGCTCTGCGGATACGCCGTCTCTGTAGACGAAGAAACGGGCATGGTCGAACTCAGTCCAGCTCGGTAATTTGAACCGCGAATAGCTGCCCTTACGGGCGGCGATTGCTAGTTTGGCTTTGATGTCGCTGTCGCTTCTCGCCGTTCATGCTCACCCTGATGACGAATCGTCGAAAGGCGCGGGAACTGTTCATCTCTACTCGTCGCAAGGTATTCGTACGACTTTGGTTTGTTGTACAGGAGGTGAGGTAGGTGACATTCTCAACCCGGCGATGGATAGCCCAGAAATAAAGGACAATTTGGCATCAGTGCGTCGGGCAGAGCTTGATTCTGCTGCGGCCATTATTGGTTATGACGAAGTTGTCATGCTTGGTTACCGTGATTCAGGCATGCCCGATAGCGAGCCGAATAGTCATCCGGACGCTTTCGCCAACGCCGACCTAGATGTCGCTATCAGAAAATTGGTAGAGGTTATTCGTCGTGTGAGGCCCCAAGTAATGATGACCTATCCCGAGGTTCAAAATCGGTACCCGCACCCCGACCATCTGCAGGTGACTGCTATAAGTATTCCGGCATATGAGAGAGCCGGCGACCCTTCCTGGTATCCCGAAGCGGGAGAACCCTTTGAGCCGTCGAAGTTGTATGCCCCTATATGGTCCAAACAAAGACTGCTACTTACTCACCAAGCGTTTCTAGACCGCGGACTTGAATCCCCCTACGACGACAAGTGGCTCTCCGGAAGAGACAGAGATGATCGCATTAATGCAATGGTCCCAGTCGACAACGCCGTAAGAAGAAAAGCCTTGCTTGCTCATGCGACCCAAGTAGATCCCAATTCGCCCTTCTGGTTCGGATTGCCCGACGAAGTTCAAGATGCAATCCACCCATACGAGGAGTACATGTTGTTGAGGTCTCGTATTGAGACGGATGAATTCGAAGACGATTTGTTTGCGGGTATCAGAGATCGAATCGGGGATTCAGGTGAATAAATTTCTCAGCGAAGAATTTATTGCTCAATGGGCGACCACCCAACGTCCGAAGCTTGGTAACTCGAGCGGAATGGTAGTTGCCAAGATTGAGGGTGCTCCTGACGGAAAGATTGCTGTTACCGCTCTCATTGAAGAGGGAGACATCACCGAGGTCTACTTAGGTTCGGGTCGTGGTCGAGATCTAGAACTGACTATCCCTTACGACTTAGCTATCGATTTGTTTCGGCACAGCGCTGATCCTGCAGTGGAATATATGAAAGGTCGCCTAAAGACGAGCGGGGACATGGCGCTTTGGCTGGAAGTGTTGCCAGTGTGGCGGTCGCGAGTTATGGACAACAAAGAACCAGAATTGGCGAACCACACTGAATTCTGATTACCAGCTGCGAAAACTCGATTTGTTCTCTCACATGCGTTGAATAATGGTTCCGGTCCCTAGACCACCACCGCAACACATCGTTACCAGCCCGAACTCCTTATCGGCACGGTGTAATTCGTGAACTGCTTTGGTCATCAAAATTGAACCAGTGCCCCCAAGAGGATGCCCCAAAGCTATGGCTCCGCCATTGGGGTTAACAGTGTCCATATCGGGGCTCATTTCACGAGCCCAAGCCAGGACTACCGACGCAAATGCTTCGTTTATCTCAACTACATCAATGTCGCTCATTGACATGTTGTTTCGTTCGAGTAGGTGATGGGTTGCTTCGATTGGGCCTGTCAACATGAGTACAGGATCACTTCCGACTAAGCAGGTGTCGATAACTCGACCTATCGGCTTCAACCCTTGTTCTTCGGCCTTTTCGGCGGTCATCAAAAGAACGGCGCCACTTCCGTCGCTGATCTGCGATGATGCGCCAGCCGTATGTACGCCGTCTTCCATCACCGGGCTTAGTTGGGAGAGCGCTTCGAGAGTAGTAGGTCGAATCCCACCGTCTTTTGAGACACGTTGCCGTTTACCGGTATCGGCGCCTTCTTCGTCGAGTACTGGAACATCGATTTCCACTATTTGAGTTGCGAAACGGTCCTCATCCCAAGCGCGAGCAGCATTGTTCTGGCTTCTTAGACCGAACTCGTCGCACTCTTCTCGGCTGATGTTCCATTTCTTTGCGAGAAGCTCGGCTCCCTGAAATTGAGTCGTGTACTCGTAATGTTCCTTATATTTAGGCGTCGCCGTGAGTTGGCCTTTCTTGTAGGAAGAACCCATAGGGTTGCGGGTCATTGACTCGACGCCACACCCGACGGCGCTATCAACTACGCCGGACGCAACGAGTCCGTACGCTAAGGAAATCGCTTGTTGGCTAGAGCCGCATTGCGCATCGACCGTCGTAGCGGCTACGGACAAAGGCATACCTGCCCCGAGCCAGGCGGTTCGGGCGATATTTGCGGTCTGTTCGCCGGCCTGGCTTACACAGCCGCCGACAACTTGCCCGATAGAAGCGGGATCAACGCCACTTCGTTCGATAAGAGCCGTCTGCACTTCACTGAGAAGATCAGCCGGATGGATATTGCTTAAGTCGCCGCCGCGTCTACCGACAGGTGAGCGGACGGCCTCAACGATCACAATTTCAGACATACCGCAACTCTAGTCAGTGGCGATGCTGGACGGCTAGGTAAAGGTGATCGTTCTATGCCGGTGGAAGTCTTGCATTACACGGTAAAAGTCGGTCTGTTTACGCAGCGTCTAAATCCACTTCTGGTAGCTGGCGAGCGTTCGCGAGTGCAACCCTGGCGGCAGCGACTCCCCGCCGCCCCAGATTTCTGGTCGCCAAGTCAAGTTTGCGATTCCGTTGCTCGGCTTGTCGCGGTGACAGTTCGATAAGGCGTAGCTGTGCGGTCATAGGATTAGTTTGCGATAGGGGTAGGACACCGAACCCTTTATCGGCTAACTCGCGCGTTGGGCGGTAAATAGTTAAGTGATGTGACTAGTGTCAGGAACAGAGTTTTACTTGAACAAGGGACATAGAAAAGTGACATTCCGCTACGGCATCACCGTTCCATTTGACGCTCCGTTAATCGAGCAAAAGGAGTTGTACCAAGAGTTTGCTGATCTTGGATATACGGACTTGTGGAGTTCGGAAGCTGATGGAACAGATGGATTTACGCCGCTGATTTTGGGGTCTCAATGGGCCCCTACGATGCGTCTTGGAGTCGCGATAATTCCGGCGTATACCCGTGGGCCTGCGCTAATGGCGCAGCACATTGCATCAGCGTGTGAAGCTGCACCAGGCAGGTTTGTTATGGGAATTGGCTCGTCTTCGAATGTCATTGTTGAATCTTGGAACGGCATCCCGTTCGAAGAGCCTTATGCGCGGACACGCGACATGGTCCGATTCCTGCGCAAGGCGCTAACCGGCGAAAAGGTGACAGAAAAGTTTGATGGATTTGAAGTTCAAGGATTCACTCTCAGGCGAGTTCCCCAACAGCAACCACCGATACTCATAGCTGCGTTGCGGGCAGGAATGTTGCGTCTCGCAGGGCGAGAAGGCGATGGGGCGATTATCAACTGGCTCTCAGCAGAAGATGTGGCGACGGTTAGACCCTACGTCGAAGAAGGTGGTCCCGATAAGGAGATAGTCGCCCGAATTTTCTGCTGCCCTAACCCAGATGCTGAAGTGGTTCGTGCCGGCGCTAGGAGAGCAATAGCGGCATATTTGAATGTCCCCGTTTACGCGGATTTTCATCGTTGGTTAGGTCGCTCCGGCGACCTAGAGGGAATGTGGACTGCTTGGGCCGCTGGAGATCGAAAAGCAGCATTGGAAGCTATTCCGGATCATGTCGTTGACGAACTGATCGTTCATGGCCATCCGGAAGAATGTCGAGAGCATATTGACAGGTACCACGCCATGGGGGTAACCACCTCGGCAATTTCGATCATGCCGTTTGGAGATGTTGACCCTGTACAAGCTGCACGGGATTTAGCTCCCGCAGCACGGTAGCGAAACGCAAGAAGCTAAAAATCCGAAAGGACGGACTAATGGATTTACAGACAATTAATTATGATGTGCGCGACGGTGTCGCTCATGTTCGCTTCGCGCGAGCTGATGGGGCTAACACGGTTAACCCTCAATTCTCGCGAGACCTTCGCGATGTCATGCTCGAGATTGAGTGGGATAAAGAAGTCAAAGCGGTGTCGGTAACGGCTGAAGGACCAGTTTTCCACGCGGGGGGTGACCTCAAAGAATTTCATGAGGCTGGTGCAGGCTTACCTAAATTAGCGAGCGGGATGCTCACCGACTTCCATGGCGGGATTTACAAGATGAATCGCATGCCCAAGCCTTTTGTAGCCGGTGTAAATGGGGCTGCCGGAGGAGCAGGCCTTTCGATCGTTAGTGCATTTGACCTGGTAGTTGCCGGCGAATCAGCAAAATTTACAATGGCCTATACCCGTGCAGGAGTTACCCCGGATGGCACATCAACCTATTTTGTGGCTCGCCACATTGGGGTGCGAAGAATGCTTGACCTAACTCTTACCAACAGAACCCTGTCGGCTGATGAAGCTGAAGCTTGGGGATTAGTCAATCGGGTCGTACCTGATGACGAAGTCGATTCCGCCACCGCAGAAATAGCGCAGTCACTTGCTGATGGTCCTGCATGGGCTTTAGGGCATGCCAAGCAGATTGTGTACGCCGGTTTTGATAGTCCCCTTGAACAGGCAGGGGAGGTCGAGGGAGTGATGATCGCCACTGCGATGGGAACCCATGATGGCAAAGAAGGGATCGCTGCGTTTGTAGAGAAGCGGAGCCCTAACTTTATTGGCGAATAGGGGAAGTTGACTTGGGGGCGATGTCAACGCGTCGAATCCATCGCTCTACCAAGAAGCCTCCCAGAGGAATAGAGCCCAGAGCCATAGCGACCACCGCCTTCTTAAACGACCATCTCAGTTGTTGGAATTGGCGAAGGATCGCCGCGACAAAAACCAGATAAAGCACGCCGTGGATGGGGCCGATTATTCGTACACCCCAATCGAAATCTGCCCAGTATTTGAAGGCTGTGGCGACCAGGAGAACCAGATAACTAGCTGCTTCTAATCGAGATATCAGGCACAAGATTCGGTACATAGCCCTAGTTTTGCCTACGGTTCTGCTCGTGACACCACTTATTGGCATTACCGGAAGAACAGCTCTGGGTTCGGATATAACACCCAAAGCGCCGCACTTAGCTGATAGTCCGGTGGATTGGTTTTTCGGGGAATACGCCTCTTGTGTCAGAGAAGCCGGTGGATTACCGGTTGAATTGCCAGTTATCGATAACCCCTCGGAGTACGTGGAACGTTTAGACGCGGTCATCCTGAGTGGCGGTGGCGATGTAGACCCCAAGCGATGGAACGGGCCTTCGGAAACCTCTTTTCAAGTTTCCGAAAGGCGCGATGCGTTTGAGTTCGCCTTGCTTCAAGCAGCGATAGAGACAGGGACACCAGTGTTAGGAATATGTCGTGGTCTTCAAGTCATCAATGTCCACTTTAAAGGCAGCCTCATTCCTCACCTAGACCCTGGTGAGGGGGATAGCCATTCGAACCCAACCGTGGATCGCCAAGAGCTTGTCCACTCTGTCTCGTTTGAACCTGAAAGTATTTTGTTTGGGCTTTATGGGTCATCGACGATGGTGAATTCATTTCACCATCAAGCAGCAGATCGGATAGGGCTGGATTTACACGCCACCGGCCACTCGTCGGACGGAACAGTGGAAGGAATTGAACACTCGGGAGGTCGTATCCTGGGCGTTCAATGGCACCCGGAAATGCTCAAAGACCTTCAGCCCGTGTTCGGCTGGGTCGTTCAAATTGCTAGATCTCGTTAGATAATGCCTTGGTCCCGGCGGTTCGCTACCTCTTGAGGCGTGAGCCCGAGAAACTCGCCGAATATGGACTCGTTGTCTTCGCCGACTCCGTGGAAAATTTCTAGCTCTCTAAGCGGGGAACCATGGAACCGAATAGGGCTATGAGGCAACGGAATTTCTCCTAGAGCGTCGTGGTCAATCCACTGAAGAAATTCTCGATTAATTAGATGGGAATCTCTGACTACTTCGTCCAACTCGCGCACTACGGCTACCGGAACGCCGGCATCAGATAGTTGGGACGCGACTTGGTGGCGTTCTCGAGTACTGGTCCAACCCTGAACGAGCTCATCGACCTCGTCCATATTCATTGCTCGGTCGGTGTTATGTCGGAATCTAGGCTCATCCAATAGGTCAGGTCGACCAATGACCTCGAGAACCGCGCGCCAATGTCGGTTGGTAACTGAAATAAGGGCTATGTGACCATCGGAGCATTGGTAGACGTCATAAGGTGCAACCCCCAAAGCGGCATGTTTGTTGCCGGTTCGGGGTGCCACTCCGGTTTGATGCCAGGAAAGCATGTTGGAACAAAGAGTGTGATAGGTGGCCTCTGCCATCGAGGTTTCTACGATCCTCCCCACACCAGTTTTCTGAGCTTCAAATAGTGCTGTGACGATTCCCCCGTAAAGGTGGGTGCCGCCAAGGAAATCAATAAATGCCACTCCAGCTTTGACTGGAGGTTGATCTGGATGTCCAGTGACGCTCATAGGGCCCATGTGAGCTTGAACAGTTATATCCATCGCCGTTTGCGTTGAGTCGGGGCCACTTAGTCCAAAACCTGATGCGTGCGCAAAGACCAACTTTGGGTTGACCTTCCATAGAGAATCGGCATCTATGCCCAAGTTCTCGGGGACGCCTGGCGCGAAATTGACCAGCACCACATCTGCCTTTTCGACTAAGCCAAGAAACATTTCGTGGCCAATATCGGACTTAAGGTCGAGGGTAATCGTCTCCTTTGAGGAGTTCAGTGCCGCGTATGAGATGGAGTCACCTCTTGCTCTTAGCGGCTCCCCGCGAGTCTGTTCTACTTTGATAACCCGAGCGCCGGCCATAGCGAGAAGAAAGCCGGCGTACGGGCCCTGATAGATCTGACCCAAATCAAGCACCGTGATGCCGCTTAATGGAAGTGGCCTCGGTTCAGGACTCATTTAAAGCTTCCCCCGAGGATGTCGCGAGCCATAATCAATCTTTGAACTTCGCTAGGGCCTTCCCCTACGCGTCTAATCCGCAACTCTCGGTACCACCTCTCAAGTGGCAAATCTTTGGTTACTCCCACCCCGCCGTGAATTTGGATGCACCTGTCGACGACGCGACTGCTGGCCTCTGTGGCCACTAGCTTCGCCATGGCGGCCTCTGTGCGGAACCGGTCACCGCTATCTGCTTTCTGGGCAGCTTCCAGAACGCAATAGCGAGCGTGCCTGATATCGATTTCGTTGTCGACGATCATCCATTGGATGGCTTGCTTCTCTGCAAGAGGCGAACCGAAAGTTTCTCTGCTTTTTGCCCAGTCTATAGCCATCTCTTGAGCCTGGATGGCTGGGCCAATACACCCGGCAGCGTAAGGAATGCGTTGTCGACTAAGTCGATCATTGGCGATAGCGAAGCCCCCATTTACTTCGCCAAGAATATTTTCTTCGGGTACGCGCATCTCATCAAATTGGAGTTCTGTCGCGTAGTGAGTAGCCCTCAACGTATGAACTACGCGTCGAACATGAAACCCAGGTGTGTCCGTGTCAACTATGAACGCAGTGACTCCGTTGCGCCCCGGGTCATCAGAAGTTCTAGCGAAAATCAGTGCATAGTCCGCTTTATCAGCCCCAGATATGTAAAGTTTCGAACCTGATAGAACCCATTCAGCTCCATCCTTCAATCCGCGGGTTTGAATAGCACGCGCCGGGTCAGACCCTCCTGATGGCTCCGTAAGCGCAAAACAGCCCTTCTTCTCTCCCCGTAACGTCGGATAGAGCCACCGTTCTTTCTGGGCATCGGTCGCCTCGTAAAGTTGGGCTAAGCCGGCCCCGCCGAATACCCCATAACAAGGGTTGTATAAACCGGCCCTATGTTGAGACATCTCGATAGCCATCAAAGCGCGAGTTGTTGTATCCAAGCCGGGGCCGCCGTATTCCTCGGGAATGTCTAAACCGTAGAAGCCCATACTCTTTGTCTTGCCTACAAGACGATCGTGGTCTTGGGGATCCAACGCTCCAGCGTCAGGATCCAAATGGTCCTCCAAGGGCACAATCTCGCTCTGAACAAAGCGACGGGTAGTTTCAACAATCAGTTGTTGTTCATCAGTAAGGCTGAAATCCATATTGATCTCTCAGTCTGGGGATAGACGGCCGATTCTGCGTTCCTCATCACGTTGGTGATCTGGAAGCTGACCATGATCGCATAGGTGGAGCATCAAGAGCTCATCCCAGCGGCTGCGGTAGTTGGATGTAAATTCGTAACGGAACTTCGTTGCTTTTTTGCCAAGAAATTGAAGTTCGTCGTCAAGAGCGCTCCGAATGCCAAACAGATGCCGAGCGCCCGCGTAACCGACTGACAGAACGTTTTCATCCTCGTCAGCTACCTGATATACCCCTAACTGTGCTGGCAGCGACGCAATAGTTTCTGCATCAAGAGTTTCCCAAGATTTGTCGAGTCGTATACCCATATCAATTAGAGGCACCCAGTAGCCCGGACATAGCAGTACCCATTAGATCTTCAAAGTTTGCGCGAAAGAATCGATCCTGCGTCTCGTCAGATAAGGCCGCAACCTCATTGTCAAAACGCCGAAGAGGGTTGCGGCCCCCCTCAACATGCGGAAAGTCGGAGCTGAACATACAGATTTCGGCGCCAGTGTTTTCTATGATCCAACGAGTTGGTTCAGTAGGAAATGGGGTGACGCGCACTTGGCGTCGAACATAGTCCGACGGTCGCAATTCCAAAATTTTGAGACGTTGCTCATGTCGTTCAAAAGCTTCAAACGCTGCTTCGAGCTGTCTCATAAAGGACGGCAACCAGGCGGCGCCAAGTTCGATGACCCCCATTTTTAATTTAGGGAACCTTTCGAAAACGCCATCAAAAATCATTGTGGACAGAGCCTGAATTGGGGGAGCGGAAATCGCCATGTAGGACACAGATCGAAAGTTCTCCCCTCCACCATGAAAGTCTGGTTCCGGCGGAAGGCCATTGTTCCTGTGCTGTGGCGGCATCACTAGATCAGGTGTAGCGACATGCATCACTATGGGTATGCCTGCCTCCTGAGCCTGCGCCCAAATTGCATCGAATGCAGTGTGGCTGTGGGCATGATTCTTAGGCATACGGTTGGGAATAAGTAACGCCGATGCTCCTGCCTCAATCGCTTCCGTTGCGCATGGAGCCGCGAGTTCCAAACTTTGAAGTGGAATGTAGGCGACCGGTAGCAGACGTGGATCATTACTACAAAACGCAATTTGTGCCCGATTAGCCGCTGAAGCTGTGTCGTACGTGAGCTGGGGTGGGGACTCATGTTCCATGACTTCAAGCAACGTGTTGGGCATGGTCGGAAAAATCAGTTGGCTTGCGAAGCCCATATGATCCAACGCCTCGCTGCGATCAAGAGAATTCCAAGCTCCATGCGCGTGGTAGTTCTTGCGCAGCATTATCTCTTTCTCGGCTGACGCACGAAATTCCGAGTCAGATTGGAGAACCCTGCACTGGTCTATTTCGTTGAAGATGGGGTTTCCCTCGTTAGCGATGAATTTCGTTTGCGCGTACTCCATGACCTCTGTAGACGCGAACTCGTCAAGCCACTCAGGAGGCTCCATTGTGTGGGCGTCGGCATCATGGATTACCCGATCCGTCACATAGGTCATAAATTGCCCCTTCAAATAGATGAACTCGATGCTACTTGCGACACTTGTCCGCGTGTTGGCGACTAGTTGTCGTGCAGCGCTTGGTTAATGCCTTCCCACTTGTCTGGGTCTAGTACTCGCATCTCTATGGCACCTGAGGTGCTGTTTCGGATGAGAAGCATTCCAGATCTGCCAGATAGGTCTTTACCTTTCGCTATGGAACCGTCTGGAAGAGTCACTCTGCTTCCTGCGGTTACATAGCAACCCGCCTCAACAGTGCAATTGTCACCTAAAGAAATACCGATTCCTGAGTTAGCGCCGAGTAGACAGTTTTCGCCGACGGTGATGGTTTCTTTTCCGCCTCCTGAAAGTGTTCCCATTATCGAAGCGCTTCCACCTATGTCGCTATTAGCCCCAACAACTACTCCAGCACTGATCCTTCCCTCGATCATCGATGGACCGAGAGTGCCCGCATTGAAGTTGCAGAAGCCTTCGTGCATGACTGTTGTTCCCTCAGCTAGATGTGCTCCTAATCTGACCCTGTCAGCATCTGCGATACGAACACCGGAGGGAATCACGTAGTCAGTCATTCTGGGGAACTTGTCAACTGATGTGACAGAAATCCCGATGCCTTTATCAGCTGCGCTGCTCTGAAGTTCGTCTACACGATCAGGTAACACTGGGCCTGCGCTGGTCCATGCGCAGTTGGTCAAAAGCCCGAACACTCCTTCCAGGTTGGCCTCGTGAGGACGTATCTCTCTTCGGCTCAGCATGTGAAGCCTCAGATATGCGTCGGCGAGATCAGTTGCGGGTGCCCCGAGATCATCGATGGTTACCTCAACTAGTCGACCTTCAATAAGCCCTAACTGTTCGGCGAGACATGATCTTTTAGGGTCGATAGAAGATTCGGGATACCACGCATCAAGTTGCGTACCGGTTTGAACGTCGAAATAACTATGACCAACTGCTCTCAGACTCATAGCAGTAGTGTTGCAGCGCAGCGACGCCATAACGACATCAGTTCACATTTATCCGCAAATTTCGATGAAAATTGTCTTCACGAATCTTCTGTAGTCGACCAGTGGGTTGACGTTCTCTGTTTTTGAGTAGCCGAGAAGGCACTGTTCGGCCTAGTTTCGCGTCTATGAAGACACCTGTATGCGAAATGCTTGGCGTTGATGTTCCCATCCTCGCGTTCACTCACTGCCGAGATGTCGTAGCTGCTGTTACGAAAGCTGGAGGCTTTGGCGTTCTTGGTGCTGCCGGTCATACGCCCGAACAACTTGATGTTGATTTGCAATGGATTCGTGATGAAGTTGGTGACAAGCCCTTCGGCGTCGACATCATTGTTCCCGCGAAATACGAGGGCTCCTCCGAAGGCGGAAAATCCCTGGGTGACCTGACGGAAATGATTCCGCAAAGTCACCGGGATTTCCTTGACGACATGATGGAGCGTTACGCAGTTCCTCCGCTACCAAAAGAAGACTCCAAAGATAATGGGAGAGGCGTGCCTGTGGACTCTGAGCCGCCTATGACATATGCCCAAGCCGTACCACTAATGGACGTGGCGTTTTCTCACCCAATCAAATTGATCGTTAATGCTTTAGGTCCGCCTCCACCAGACATGATTGAGCGGGCCCACGCAAATGGAGTACTAGTCGGTGCCCTTGCAGGTAAGAAAGCTCATGCCGTGCGTCACGTCGCATCGGGCGTCGACATAATCATTGCTCAGGGGCATGAGGCCGGTGGTCATACCGGTGATATCGGAACGATGGTTTTAGTGCCGGAAATCGTCGACGCCGTGGCCCCGACACCAGTGCTAGCTGCAGGCGGTATAGGTAACGGGCGGCAAGTAGCTGCATCGATAGCGTTAGGCGCACAAGGGGTCTGGTGCGGGTCGGTTTGGTTGACGACACTCGAAGCAGAAACCCACCCGGTGGTCAAGGAAAAGTTTCTTGCTGCAACATCGTCGGACACCCTGAGATCTCGCTCGCGAACTGGAAAGCCGGCTCGTCAACTCCGCTCCGCCTGGACCGACGAATGGGAAGGAGAGTCGTCGCCGGGCACTTTGCCGATGCCTCTGCAGCCGATGCTCATCGCTCGTGCTAGTCGTCAGGTTGATAGGGCGGCGATGAACCCAGAAAACAAGGGTGCGATCGAATTGTCTAACTATTTTGTTGGCCAAATTGTGGGTTCGATGAACGAATCGATTTCGGCTACTCGAGTCGTGGAAGACATGATCACTGAATACCTCGACGTGATGGAGCGCTTCGAAGGTCTCAACAACTGAGCTAGTTTCAGCTAAACGGTGCTCTTTTTAGATACGAGAAACGGGGGATGATATGGAGATCATGGATGGACGCGTAGCTGTAGTCACAGGTGCAGCATCGGGTATCGGAAAAGCTTTGGCGTTCGCTTTCGCCAACGAAGGAGCGAAGGTGGTTTTAGCTGACGTAGAAGCCGAAGCACTTGAGAGTACCCAGCTTGAAATTCAGGCCCTTGGTACCCCTGTGTTAGCTGTCCCAACAGACGTCACGGATACAAACTCCGTCGAAGAGCTATGCAAAGCAACACTTGAAGAATTTGGCGGAGTCAACATTCTTTGCAATAACGCAGGGGTTGGTGGAGGAGGATTGGTCAAAAACCAACAGTTAGTGGATTGGAAATGGGTGATTGACGTGTCGCTATGGGGCGTGATCCATGGATTACATCATTTCTTACCTCATCTGCTTGAAGCCGAAGAAAGTCACGTCATGAGTACAGCATCCGTAGCGGGTCTAATGGCTGTTCCCGGTCTTGCCCCTTACAACGCCGCAAAGTTCGGTGTAGTGGCAATTATGGAAACACTGCACCACGAAATGGCTCGCGATGGTGACGCCAAACTTGGAGTGTCGGTTCTTTGCCCCGGTGTTGTGCGAACGAACATAGCGACAGCCCAACGAAATCGGCCCGATCATCTGCGCCGCCAGCGAAACGAGGTCGGAAATGTTTCGGCTAAGGCTCCCGAAGAAGCCCGTTCCAGAAACGCCGCTATCGCCTCAGCGCTCGAAAACGGTATGGACCCTGAAGAAGTCGCTGGCAAAGTAGTCAGCGCCATGTACGAAGAGCGGTTCTGGATTTTGAGCCATCCCGAATTACTTGATGAGATCAATCACCGCAACCAGCAACTAGCGAATCTAGAAAATCCCACATTGATCTCCAGCTTTACTGACTGAAGGTCCCTGCTGCTTACATTGTGAATCGAAGATTCCTGGCAGCGTGCGCGCCCAGTTCCTGGTCGCCGGACCAGGAGATTGCTCCTTCTTCGATGGGGATCTCAGGATCGATGCGACCACAGGCTTGATTCATGAAAGCCATCGAATCGCAATGCAGAGTGACCGTTGGTTGATCGACAAACTCCAGTTCAGTTGCCCGCTCGTCGACCTGGACGTAAATATTGCGTTCGACTGCACCCGTAATGTCAAAGTGAATTGACTGACCTTGGCCCAAACCAATTTTCTTACCAGCTATGTACCCGATCGAAAGGTGAACTTCGTTAAGGGCCATCTCTGCAGGAGGACCGCCATTATCGGTATGTGCCTGAAGAGGAGCGCGGCAGTCACGTTCATGCATCCAAAAATCAAACTCTCTAACTGCCATGAATCTCCCGTAAGTGGCCGGACCAACTGGAGTTACACTCGGTCGCTCAAAGTCCTCATCGGAAGTTTCCGCAAGATTCTGACGCCGTACGTCAAACGTTGCTTGCATATGTTCAACTAACTCACCCTCCGGCATTTTCATCGCCGCTGTGAAATAGTCAGCGACTTTTTCAAACGGTGGAGGAGTGTCCCCACTAGTTGGCATCCAACCCGATAGGACTTGCTCAACCGATACCAAATGAGCCGCCACTCCCTTAACGGTCCATTCAGGACACAATGATTGAGTCTGCCAGTCCGAGCCATCGATGCCTCGGAGAAATTCGACGACGCTGCTCCAACACGCATCAAGATTGCTGACGATTAGATTCCGTTCGCTCATATCCCAAACGTAGCTTCGAAAGAGACGTTGAGGACGAGTTCCATGCCATGATTTGACAACTCAATGGTCTAATCGGCCGGAAATGGACCACGTTGAATCATGAGGCCGGCAGAGGAAGCCTGTGAACCCAGCTGACATGACCCTAGTGGGAGCATATGGCTCGCCTTACTCCATAAAAATGCGGGCGGTGCTGCGTTACCGACGGATTCCGTACAGGTGGGTTGTGCGCAATTCAGCTCAAGATCGAGATTTCCCTGACCCTCAGGTCCCTATCATTCCTATCTTAGTGTTTCACGATGATGTGGGCGGTTATTCGGAGTCGATGGTGGACTCGTCCCCCCAAATCATGCGTCTAGAAACCGAGTATGCAGAGCGCAGCTTGTTGCCAACAGACCCGGTTGTTTGCTTCTTGGACCACCTCATCGAGGATTACGGCGATGAATGGCTAACTAAAGTTATGTACCACTACCGGTGGCATCATCGATACAGGGACGCGATCGCTAAGGCAAGCAACATGTTGCCCCTAATGTCCGATAACCAGATGGATGCCGAACAACATCGCGTTATGAGCGAGTTCATTGCTGAAAGGCAAATGGGGCGCACTTCGCTCGTTGGTTCGACTGACGCTAACCGAGACGTGATTGAAGAGAGTTTCGTTCGTTTACTGACACTCCTCGAGGATCATTTCAGTCACTTTCAGTTCTTGTTGGGGCCCCGTCCGTCCCGAGCAGACTTTGGATTGTTCGGCCAGTTCAGCCAGTTATTTTTTTGGGAGCCCGACTCGGCACTCCTAGCAGCGAAGTGCAGTCCGCGAAGCGTTATTTGGGCGTACCAGATTGATGACCTCAGTTCGTTGGAGATTGACGACACTCAGTCGTGGTTCAACCGCGACAGCCTTCCAGACTCTTTGTCGAAGTTATTGCATGAGATCGGGCGAACCTATGCGCCTTTCCTACTCGCGAACGAACGTTCGCTACTGGAAGGAGAGACCGAATTGAGTTGCCTGATTCACGGACATGAGTACAAGCAGAGCCCGTTTCCTTATCAACTCAAGTGCCTGAATTGGATTCGAGAAGCATTCGAAACACTTCAACAAGAAGAGCAGAAGGCGGTTCTACAAATACTGGAAGGAACGGGTTGTGAGTTGTTACTGAGAGAACCCGATGCATAAGGCTGTCATTTTCGATAAGGACGGCACTCTGTTGGATTTCGACGCCACCTGGAATGAGGCTGTGGGTGCGGCCTTTGATCAGATATCTGATCAAAAGGCAAGAATGCAAGCAGCAGAGCTATTTGGTTACGACCTCAATCGTCGATGTGTTCTGCCTCAGTCGGCCTTCGTTAGTGAAACTAGCGACGTCACCGACGAATTAGTTGCTGACTTGATTGATATTGGCGCATTTAAGCAAACGCTCAACGAAGCATCACGACGAACCGTAGTCGCAAATAAGGGCGCTAGAGAGACCCTAGAGTCACTCCTAAGAAGAGGTTGGCGATTAGCTGTTGCGACTAATGACTCTGAACTTCTTGCAATTGAACACCTAGAAACTCTGGGATGGGAAAGGCTGTTTACGTCAATAAAAGGGTTCGATTCTGGTCACGGCGCTAAACCGGGCCCCGGAATGGTGATTGCCGCAGCTGAAGACTGCGATGCGCTGGATGGTCTTTACCTGATGGTTGGAGACTCGGTCCACGACATTTTGGCGGGTAAGGCGGCGGGTGCCATTACCGTGGCGATCGGAAGCCATCCAGCGGCGCTGGAACTTGCGGACCACAAGATAGATCAGCTTGGAGATTTACTGGAGATCGTTGAAAGCCTCTAATTGTGAACGGTTGCTCATTTACTCAACCTCATTCCTTATTCGGGCATGAATTAAGTCGAGTTGTTCCACCATTGCGTCGACTGATCGAGCTCCCGCCTGAAAAATTGCCGTAGCGTTTACGGAAGTCCAGTCAAAACCCATCGCCCGGACTACGGCTGCCCGCTCAGCGACAGAATCAAGATCGGAATAAAAGAGCTTGTCTATGTCGCTTCTAGGAGGTGGTTGCAACATCAACTGGAACCCAATCTGTGAAGGGTCCCGTCCAAATCGTTCAGCCTGGCTGCAAATTTCGGTCTTACAGAGAAGAGCTTGCTCATCGGTTACTCCCGATGCCATCCATCCGTCGCCTCGCTGAGCGGTTCTCCGCAACGCTGCCGGGCTGTCACCGCCTACCCAAATAGGGATATTGGCGCCCTGAGGGGAGACTGGTTCCATGCCCATGTCATGAGAGTCGTAGTACTCACCCCGAAATTCGATTCGCCCTCCTTCCCAATATCGGCGCAGTAAATCGATCGCCTCGTCCATACGTTTTCCGCGGTCAGCGAAGTTTTCTTCAAGAGCCTCATACTCACTGTCCTGCCAACCGACACCGACTCCTAGTCGGACACGCCCTCGAGAGAGGGTGTCCAAGGTGCTGACCTGTTTAGCTACCAAGACCGGCTGTCGTTGAGGCAGTACTAGGACCTCAGTTGAGAGCGATACTCGAGACGTTACGGCTGCCACGTTCGCGAGCAACATCAAAGCTTCTAGTACAGGCATTTGCGCCGGGTAAATGGTGCGACGCTGCTCTTGCGGATAGCCCATCACCACATGATCAAATGCCGCTATCTCGTCATAGCCAATGTCCTCGATCGCCGTGGCCAAAGCCAACACTTGTTCCGGCCCTTCCCGATAGGCCACAGAGGGAAAATCTACGGCTATCTTCACCTAGGAACCGCCCAATCTCACCGTTGCTCGTGCAGGCATCAATAAGCTTCCGTCTTTCTTGCGTTCCTCAATTTCAATTTCTACGGATCCATTCGTTTCGTCTATTGAACTTACGACTCCAAAGAATTCAAGCTCTTCGCCGACAAAAGCGCTAGCTCGGTTTTGCCACTCGACTGATACCAAGCGTGCCTGAGGCCCTGCCCAATCAGTGACGAATTGAGTGAGCCAAGAACCTTGGAGCGGTCCGTGAACAACGATGTCTTCATGACCTTCATATTCGGCGTAGGAACGGTCGTAGTGGATGCGATGAGGATTAAAGCTTGCAGCGCTGTACAGAAAGAGTTCAGCCTCTGAGGCTGACTTCCGCATGACAGGTAACTCATCGCCAACTTGCACGTTGTTAATTGTTGGATACTGACTCATCGCGCTATCCCTACCTGACGGGACCGAGCCACAATCTGCTCATCTTGATTAGTAAAGGTAGTTTCCCGAACGAGCCGTACAAATGGTCCCTTCTTCCCTTCTTTTTGGTCTAGGTCAGCCAGACGCGTAGTCCCAGTGATCTCATCGCCTACGTGCACCGGCCCTAGAAAGTCCCACTCTTCACCTCCGAACATCATTCGAGAAACCTCTAAAGATACGGCGGCGGTGTCTTCGTAGAGTCCATCGAGCCGAAGCTCGTCCGCCGGCTTTGGTCGGACCAGCGCATGGGTGATGAAAAGAGGAGGAACCGTTATCGAGTGGTATCCAGCCGCTTGTGCCGAACCCTCGTCGAAATAAATCGGGTTTAGATCACCGACGGCGTAAGCGTATCGCTGGGCTTCTCGTTGATCGATGAGAACGGTCACAGGCTCCGAAAGAATCTCACCAACACGAGCCAAAGATTCTGGAGGTATAAGAGAGGTAGACATGCAGTAAGGCTAGAACAGGGTGGTGCTTCTATGCCGAGGCTGGTCTAATCTGAACTTGAGGTGTGAGTTATGTCGCTATGGAGCAGAAAGCTAGAAATGCCAACCCCTGAGACTGCGTTACCGGGGCGTGATATCAAAATGCCAGTCCCTCCAATACACGAGGTTCTTAGCGAGCCGCTTACGCCACCTTTCGCGGAGCCAAGCGAGCGGATTGTCTTTGGAATGGGTTGCTTTTGGGGTGCCGAGAGAGTTTTTTGGCAAACCCCGGGTGTCGTTACCACCGCTGTGGGATATTCGGCTGGTCTAACCAAGAACCCCACATACGAAGAAGTCTGTAGCGGCCTTACTGGGCACAACGAAGTAGTACTAGTGGTCTACAACCCTGAGCTTGTTGACTTTGCGAACATATTGACTCTCTTTTGGGAAAACCATGACCCCACCCAGGGCATGCGTCAGGGAAATGACATTGGGACTCAATATCGATCAGGTATTTATGTCTCCAACGAACAGCAGCGAAGCCTGGCCGAATCAAGTAAGACAGAATTTCAAAAAGCGCTGAACGGTGCGGGTTATGGAACCATAACAACCGAGATTCTCCTTGAGGATGAGTTCTATTACGCCGAGCACTACCACCAGCAATACCTACACAAGGTGCCCAACGGATACTGCGGATTGGGCGGAACTGGAGTCTCTTGCCCTTCTGGGATCACCATTCGAGACTAAGCAGCAGAGCGGCTGACGATTGCCGCTAGCTCGTTAAAGCGCGTAACGAGATCCCCGTGATTTGTGTGAGCGTTGAGGCCACTTGGATTTGGTAATACGTAGACAGTGCGGCCGCCCAACCGAATCGTTTGTTTACCCAATCGAAGGTCTCTGTTGTTTAACGCAGAACGCCAGCCGGTAATTCCCAAAACGCAAACCACTCCAGGTGATAGCCATCCACAGAGCCTGTCTAGTCGCGCAACTCCGGCCTGATACTCCGCACCCGATATTGCTGAAGCTTTCGTGCTGGCTCGTTTCACTAGATCTGACATCCCGATCCGGTGATGCTTTAAAGCGTGCACGGGGTCACGCTCTTTGCTAACTAGACCAGACTCGGTTACAGCGGGCCAAAAGCGATTCCCCGGACCGGCGAAGCCATAGCCAGCCTCGACTGAATGAAGACTGGGATTTAGGCCCACTAGCAGCATGCGCATATTTGAACTGACAGTGTCGGGCAAGGTGCCAAGTACCCGACCTTTAATGCGGGCGTCCGTCCCCTGGGAAGTGATCGTTAGAGTTTCGAAGCCTGCTCCCTCCAAGACATCGGCAATTCGCTGCGGGTTTGGACTAGCGCGGAAAAGAAGCTTTACCACCTCTCCCGGGGACCGAGATTTGTGAAGGTCATGCAGGGTCGCGGGTAGCGCTACATCAGCCAAGTCACGCAAGTCGACCTGAGCATCACGATTGGAAAGCAGCTGCTGCCTCCAGCGTTTTCATGGCTACGAGCTTGCGGTCCTCTCCCCATGGCATGGGCATGATGATTGGGTATTCCACGCCAGCATCCACATATTCGCGGACGAAGTCAGCTACTTCGTCCTCAGACCCGATGAAGTTAATTGCTTGAATCATACGTTCGCTTATGGCGTTGAGAGCGCTCTCTCGATCTCGTTGCTCCTGATGTGAGCGAAGTTCATTCACTTCAGCGTCGAATCCCGCTGAGCGGAACATATTTGCGTAACCGTCAGCCATTGCGTAGTTGAAAAGGTCTTTGCGGGCGGAACGTTGAGCTTCGCCGAAGTCGGCTACGGCAACATGAACGTTACTCATGATGAGCGCGTCGCCACCTTCGCGGACATGACGAATTGTTTCAGGAACGTGAGCCGGGGGAATGTAATTGAGGAGCACCGCGTCAGCTATTTCCCCTGCGAGTTTTAACATTTGTGGGTTGAGAGCGGCCACGACAATTTTTGGTGTGCTCTCTGGTTTTCGAAGCGCTAAGCGAAAGCGTTTTACCTCCCAAAAATCGCCCTGAAAGGTTACGGACTCACCCGACAAGCATTCCCTCAGCAAAGCAACGTATTCCCGCATCATCGCGATTGGTCGGTCGGGCGCCGGTATTCCATGTTGACTCAATACCCCGGGTGCTGACACACCCAATCCGACCCAGATGGTCCGATTGGGATTTAGTGCTTGAAGTGTTGTCGCTGTCATGGCGGAGATCGACGGGCTGCGAAGCTGGACCGGCATTATTCCAGTGGCCAGATCGAGGTCTGGAGCCGCTTGTGAAACGGCTCCCAACAGACTGACAGCGTCGGTGCCTGTGGCCTCAACGGTCCAGAAAGATTGATATCCCAGCGAGGCCGCCGTCTGGGCTATTTCCGGTACCGCGCCTGGCCCAAAAACTCCCAAGCTTCCGTAGGTGACGCCAAGAGGAAGATTTGACTTGTTGCTCATCTCCTTCAACCTACTCTTCCAGCGCTAGTTGTTTCTTGTGTCAAATATGTTCGGTATGAGGCAATCGAGAGCGCTAGGGTGAGGTAAGAAGTTGGCAATTTGATTCCAGCGAATAGGAGCATCTGGTGAGCGAAACTCAGGACGTCCAAATAGTTGTCCCAGGAAACGTTAAAGAAGCTCTCTCAATAGTCGATGATTCTCTCGGGACCTTTATGCAGCGAGAGTTAATATCGGCAAGTGAAGCAACTGATGTGCTGCTTGATATCCGATCAGCGTTAATTCGGGTCGAGGAGCCATCGGCCGATATAACGCTTGATATCCCTGATGTTGAATCTGAGATGGAAGTTTCTGCGCAGGCTTAGCGTCACTGCAATTCGGCGCCCGCGCCGCTCTTAACCCTTGGGCACAATTCTCCCGATCGTCTTGCCCAATAAGAATCCTAGGCAGGCACCAGCTGCCACATCCGAGGCGTGATGTAGGCGCACGTGGATACGGGAGCACGAAACGACCGCCGCTACTAGGTGCCACATCGAGCCGAATTTAGAGCGGTTAGCCAGAACGGTTGAAGCGCAAAATGCTGCTGACGCGTGACCGGACGGAAAACTGGATGTGACCGGTTCTCTAAGCTGATGCTTCGTGGTGTTCTCATCGGCTGACCCGGGCCGATTACGAATAAAAAGTCTTTTGATCCCTTGGTTTACAAGTAATGACTCAATTCCCAAAAGGGTGCTGAACCTAATCGCTGATCCTGGCTTTCTCCCGGGGGGCAGAGCCCGAAGTCCGCCAACGATGTGCCATATGAGACTGAAGTCACCGAGGTTGGAAGCACCGAAAAATAACCGGTCGACCATGGGTATGCCCCTCCAACGTTCCCACCATTCGTCGACTTGGTTATCAAGTTGGTCGATTCTTGAGGTGAATTGACTTTGCTCAGTCACTCGCGTCTCCCAGGGATCAGGTAATCACAGTTACACGCTTCGCAGAACAAATCCAGGCAGCTCAGGGTGCCGCATCACCGTGGTGAGGTTGACGTAGTTGGTTCAAGCGTTGGTAAAAGAGGATCGGTTGGTGGAGGAATGGTGAGTAGGGGTCCGTCGCCTTTGTCGGGAGGAGGGGGGATTAGAAGCACTTGTCCAACATAGATAAGGGTCGGATCAGCGATGTTGTTCTCTCGCACCAAGTCGTTCAAGTCGATACCGAATCGGTCTGAGATAGCGATGAGTGTGTCACCCTTAAGAACCGTGTACTTTTCGCGGAATTCGTCTACAGCTGATGTTGTGGTTTTGAACATAGATGAGGGTGAACTATCGACCGGAAGGGCAGGGTTTTTTTGTGCTGCGCACGCGATAGTACCTACAGTCAGTAGGGCAACCCACCCCATACGGGACCCGATGGACGTCAGTGTCATTCAGAAATATCGCTTGACGCGGGAGGGATGAATAAGGTCTCGCCGATACCAAGGATTGTGTCTTCTTTGCCGTTTTCGCGCATCAGATCCGATACGGATACATTGAACGCTTTGGCGATTTTGCTGAGCGTGTCGCCCGGCTGGACCGTATAGGCCATCCGCTGAATCACTTTTTCAGTTGTCGTTGTCGTCAGCTCTGGACGCAAGGTTGTCAGAACGGGCGTCGTAGAGGGAATTGGACGAGCCTTGGGTTGGCTCTCACAGCTGATCAGTAGCGATAAGACCAGGCACAGACTTATCGTTAGTTTTTTTCCGTCCATGCGTTTATTCCTACGAATTTTGAGGACCGGTGGGGATCGTTTGCGGCCAGGTGGCGCCATCCCTACTGGTTAAGAAAGGCTGAGGTTCGTCGTCTTCCAGCGTCAGAATCTCAACTCCGTCGTCTCTGACCAAGATCGTATGTTCGAACTGAGCCGTGCGACTTAAATCGTTGGTGGCTGCCGTCCAACCGTCTTCCCATAGATTGGCCGACGGTGACCCAATGGTGATCATGGGTTCAATTGTGAAAGTCATTCCAGGCGCGAACTCAAAGCGGGCTGAGGGCTCGTAATAATGCGGGATATTTGGTAGGTGATGAAACACTTCGCCAACGCCGTGACCGATAAATTCCCTCACCACACCCAGCCCTGCTGCCTCGGCGTGAGTTTGAATAGCTTTGCCGATTTCGTTCACGACCCCACCGGCGCGCACTGCGCCTATCCCTAGATATAGGCACTCTCGGGTTATCCGAATAAGGTCAGTTGACGGTTGATCAATGCTGCCGACAGCGAAAGTTTCGCTGTGGTCACCGTGAACTCCGTCCAGAAAGATTGTGACGTCACAGTTGATAATGTCACCCTCTCCAAGCGGACGGTCATCTGGAATTCCGTGGCAAATAATTTCGTTGACAGAGGTACAAAGTGATTTGGGGTATCCGTTGTAATTCAGCGGACTTGGGTAACCGCCCTCTTCAATACAAGCTTGATGGCATACCTGATCAAGATAATCGGTAGTTACTCCTGGGCTTATTTCGCTGGCTACTCTCCGAAGCACTCTTCTTGCCGCTGACCCGGCGAGACGCATTCGTTCGATAGTCGCGGGGTCCTTACGGAGGTCGCTGGGCGCCGTAATTTGTGGAACACCGCTTTCGGCGTAGTCCGGGCGCGCTATGCCTAACGGCACCGATTTAATCGGTGACACCGCGCCGGCTAGTACAGGTTGTGAACTGTGATGAGGGTGACGCATAGCTGGTCGTCTCTTTTTGCGCTTCGCCATTACGGTGAAACTACCTGAGGACATAAGCAATGAGGACGCATAACTGCTTGTCGCGTGACAATCTTGCAATTATGAGTGTTGAAATTCATGGAACAGTAAGTGAGGGATGGGAACCCGTTCATGAGAGGTTTGTATCTAACTTTGATTCTTTAGGAGAACTGGGCGCTTCCGTTTGCATCACATTTGAAGGTGAAACTGTCGTGGACCTGTGGGCAGGGGAAAGCGACACACTAGGGAACCCTTGGGCCGAAGACACGATCGCTGTAGTGAACTCATGCACGAAGGGGGCAGTAGCGCTCGCTTGTCATCTCCTTGCCGATAGGGGACTACTTGACCTCGACGCGCCGGTTTCAGAGGTTTGGCCAGAATTTGCTCACGGAGCAAAAGCTTCAATTACTACTCGCATGATGTTGAATCACACCACAGGTGTTGCCGCCTTCAGGGAAGATTTACCGCAAGGAGCTGCTTTTGACTGGGACTACATGTGCGACCGGATAGCGGCAGAAGAACCCTGGTGGCCTCCCGGAACTCGGAACGGTTACCACTTGATGTCATTTGGATGGGTTGCTGGCGAGTTAGTGCGTCGAGCGTCGGGCAAAAGCCTAGGAACTTTCTTTAAAGAGGATGTCGCCAATCCTGTAGGTGCTGACTTTTGGATCGGTTTACCGTCAGAAGAACACCATCGCGTTTCAGCCTTACAGCCGTTCCGACCGGGAGCCGACGAAAAATTCTCGGCGTTTACGCAGGCTTTTCTTGCTGACCCTGACGGGCTACAGGGCAGAGCTTGGCGTAACCGTGGTGGAGCAAAAGGAGATTCTCCGGAAGTGTGGTCTGCTGAGCTAGGAGGTGGGGGTGGAATAACTAATGCCCGTGGTCTGGCCCGGGTTTATAAACCATGTGCCGTAGGTGAGTTTGTGAGCGCGAGACAGGTTCAGCGCATGACCAACGTCTCGGTAGCAACTGAATGTGATGCGATGCTCCTGCTACCGACACGCTTTTCTGAGGGTTTCATGTTGAGAATGGATAACCGACGGTCAAGAAATGGCGACCATGATTCGGTCAATATTCGTGAGGGAGCTTTCGGTCATGTTGGCGCCGGCGGGTCAATTGGTTTTGCAGATCCCCAATTGGGCCTTTCCATGGGCTATGTCATGAATCAACTCGGTAAGTCTGTTCTACTCGACGCCAGAGGCGAAGGACTTGTGGATGTGGCTTATCAGTGCGCGGATCGGCGACACACGTAATGAGGGATTTCGTAGCTTGGCGGACTTAATCGAAACGACCTCGAAGCACATCGATCTCCCCTAAAACCTCATCAGTATGTTCACCGAGCCGAGGGGCGCGGCGGTGGATTCCGGTAGGGGTCTTCGTCATTTTGATTGGAGAGGCGACTTGAACGATTGGTCGCCCACTCGGCTGCTCGACGGCTACGAGCATTTCTCGGGCCTCAACGTGTGGATCTGAAAACAAATCGCCAGGTAAGTTGACAGGCCCACAAGGTACCTTGCCGCCAATTAAGTCCAGGATTTCTTGGTTGGTTCGGTCCTTAGCCCACTCCGTCAACGCTTTGTCCAAAGGCTCGCGATTCAGTACCCGCGCTCGAATAGTGGCTTTGTCTTCGTCTGCTCCCCATTCAGGGTGCCCCATCGCAGTCGCCAACTCCTGCCAATGATGATCCGTTGGAGCTGCGATAGCCATAGAACCGTCTTTAGTCTCGAATACATCAAATGGGACAGCAAAATCATTCCTATTGCCGCTAGGCGGGGTATCCGGTCTACCCAAGTAGGAGTAACGCATCACTCCCATTTCAGCTAGCGCCATTATCGAATCGACCATTGCTACATCGACAAACTGACCCTCACCGGTCCTTTGCGCATGAAAGAGCGCAGCTAAAACACCCATCGCCCCGATGGTTCCCGGATATATATCTCCGATAAATGGACCAACCTGAATCCGATTCTCGGGCCCGTTGCCATTTTGCGACACGAGTCCCCCCATCGCCTGTGCGATGACGTCATAAGCGGGCCAGTCGGCATGAGGACTCGCTCCAGTTCGGGGATCTCCGAACCCCCTAATTGCTCCATAAACCAGTCGGGGATTGCGTTCTCGAAGTGTTTCCCAACCTAAGCCGAGATTATCCATGACACCGGCGCGCATGTTTTCTACGACGGCGTCAGCAGTCTCGACAAGAGCGAGAAACTGCTCTTTGTCTTCGGCTTTGTTGAAATCGAGAACGATTCCCCTCTTATTCCGGTTATACGTAGAAAAAGAACCGCCATAAGAGCGTTCCTTATCCTCGCGTGTGTATGGCGCCATAGGCCTTTGTAGGTCACCCCTAGGCGCTTCGACCTTAATCACGTCAGCGCCAAGGTCGCCGAGCATCATGGTGGACCATGGACCAGCTATAGCTTGCGTGCAGTCCAGAATGCGAATGCCCTGTAACGGCCCAGTGGCAGTGTTTGCCATCGGTGTGACATCTTCGTGTGCGGTTAGGTGTTCTTCCATTAGCTCGCAGATTATCCGCGCTATGACAGTCGCGTGCTACCAAGATGGGAGACAGGTAGTGAAAATTCGAGGAGACTACGTCCATGGCAAATCCGAACGATGCGGTACTGGAAGCCTTGTCGTTAGCCGTCTCGGTTCGTGTTCCGGTGCTGCTTTGGGGTCCTCCTGGAACCGGCAAGAGCTCGGCCGTTGCTTCAATGTGCGAAACCATAGGTGTGCCTTATGAAGTCGTAATAGCCAGTATTCGCGAGCCCAGCGATTTCAGTGGGCTTCCGGTCGTCAAGGAAGAGCAGGTTGAGTTCGCCCCTCCTCGATGGGCAAAACGTCTTTCAGATGCCGGTGGTGGGTTGCTGTTTCTCGATGAAATTTCGACTGCTCCGCCCGCGGTTCAAGCTGCGCTTTTGAGAGTGGTGCTGGAACGGGTGGTGGGAGATTTGTCGTTACCGGAAGAACTATCGATAGTGGCTGCCGCGAACCCTCCTGATCAGGCGGCTGATGGTTGGGATCTATCATCACCGCTTGCCAACAGGTTTTGTCATCTTGATTGGTTAGTTGACCCTGTCGGTGTGGCTACGGGTTTGATGGCGGGCTTTCCGCCGCCTCGTGTTCCAAATCTCCCCGCAAGTTGGGAAAAGCAAATTCCTGGCAGCGCTGCTCTTGTTGGTGGCTTTCTAGCGGTCAGACCGTCGTTAGCTGTACAGCCGCCGATCGAACGTGCACTTGCTGGGAAAGCATGGCCGAGCCCTAGGACTTGGGAAATGCTATCTAAGTTGCTAGCGGCTGCGCAGACTATCGATGCCTCACCGGAAACCATAAGAAACTTAGTTTTTGGTTGTGTCGGTGAAGGCGCCGGAATTGAATTTCTCGAGTGGCTCCAAGACCTCGATCTGCCTAACCCTGAAATAGCCCTCCAAGATCCAGACGGTGTTGTTTATCCCGAACGAGGTGATCGTTTGTATGCGGCTCTTTCTGCGGTAGCTGGAGCTGTAGCTGCAGATCCGACTCCCGAAAGGTGGTTAGCTGGTTGGCGCGTGCTGGCGGTGGCCACTGCACAAGCTCCCGATGTGGGGGCTATGGCCGCGCGGGTGTTGGCACAAATTCGTCCGGAAGGGGTCAGTGCCCCGACAGAGGCAGCGGCATTCTTGCCAGTTTTGAAGGCAGCTGGGCTTGTTGAATGAGTTCTGAAGAGCGAATGGTGGCAGCTCGCCTGTGGGCGGCCTACAAATACCCATACCTGGCATCTGCTTTGTTTGCTATGAGATTTATCTCTGACGAAACAGTTGGTGGGGTGGCAGGAGACGAATATTTCCGAATTTATGTGGACCACGAAGAGACGCACGATTGGGAAGTTGAAACGCTTGGGGTGGAACTAGTCCACCAAGTTGGCCATTTGCTCCGAGGACATGCGAGCAGAGCTAGAGAAATCGGAATCCAGCAAGCGGAACTGACCCATTGGATCGATGCTTCAGACGCAGAGATCAACGATGACTTGGATGCGGATCACCCGTTGCCAGTCGATGCCGCGAGCCCTGATGAACTCGGAATGCCTGACTCGCTCTTCGGAGAGGAGTATTTCTACAAAGGAACGCCGCGTATTGCTAGTTCTCGTGACTGTGGCAGTTCGGCACACGGCAGTCCGCGATCCTGGGACAAACCTTATGCCGATGACAACGACCGAGGTATCGGATCAGAAGAACGGGACTTGATTAAGAGAAGAGTGGCTTCTGAAACAGTTGCTCATTACAGAAGCTATGGCTTAATTCCCGGCGGTTGGCTTCGATGGGCTAACCGGGTGCTTGAACCCCATGTCGATTGGCGCAGGGAGTTAAGAGCCACTCTTCGTAGAGGTATCACTGAGGTTGCTGGTGCCGTTGACTACAGCTACAAAAGACCCAGCCGCAGAGGTATAAACAACTCAAAAGTCGTCCTCCCAAGTTTGAGGAGTCGACTCCCCGAAATCTCAATAGTGCTCGACACCAGCGCGTCTATGAGCGAAGAACTGCTGAGTCAGGCACTAGCTGAGATTGAAGGCCTGATGTCGGCAGCAGGAATTCGGTTCAATTTCTTGAAAGTCTTCACATGCGATTCGGCCGTAGGGAAACCGCAAACAGTGCGTCACTCTTCTGACCTGAAGCTCATCGGAGGCGGTGGGACAGATCTCAGTCAAGGAATCGAAGTTGCTGCCCGAAGCTATCCACTTGCAGATTTGCTGATTGTCATCACCGATGGCTTTACCCAATGGCCTGAGTCCAGCCCTAATGGGATCCGGGCTGTGGCAGTCCTTATTAATGAAGACCCACCTCCCACTCCACAGTGGCTCAATCGGGTAGAAATAAGAGAGGTCGCAACGGCCTCACCAGTCACCTAGCGAAAGAGACGCAAAGGCGTCTCTTTTGGACGAATTAGTGCCCTAGTCAGAGAACTCAGAACTGCTTGGAGGTTCGAACGCGCGTGACCGTCACATCGAGCGAATCAAACATTGATGCCGTTCTTTTTGATTGGGGAGGGGTCATAACAGTGCCGCCGGGACCAATCGTAGAAAAGCTATATAGACAAATTGACGTAGACCAGGACCAGCTTCGACTGCGCCGTAAGGCATACAGAGACGATGACCCAGATTCACAATTTGCTCGGCTTGAAAGGGGAGAGCTGAGTCTTGAGGCTTATCTGACCTGGTCTCGCCAAGATCTTCCCGGGGCCGAAACAATATGGGACCCGGAGAGTGCTCATTTCTTGTTCCGCCATCTGACAGTGGTACCTGAAGTAGTGGAGCGGATTTATCAGTTAAAGGAGCGAGGCTTCCTACTTGGGCTTTTGACGAACAACATTGCTGAAGCTTGGCCCACCGTGAACGACGGCTTGCCGATTGATGACCTTTTCGATGTCGTAATTAATTCTGCATTCGTTGGAATGCGCAAGCCGGAGCACAGGATCTATGTGCACGCGTTAGAAAAGCTGGGCGTCCGAGCTGAGCACGCTGTGTTTCTAGATGACAATCGAGTCAATCTGGAGGCAGCTCGAGCATGCGGTCTTAATGTCGTTGAGGTAAAGCAGCCCGTTGCTGCCCTGGAAAAACTTGAAGCCGTCATAAAAGAACTAGCAAGGTAAACCCTCTAACCGAAGTTGGGTTTCCTCTTCTCTGTTATTGCGGCGTGACCTTCCCGTACGTCAGGACCTGTAAAGCCCAACATTTCTAATGCGACCGAGGTATCGAAAGCTGGCCCGGCTGAACGAAGCCAGTTATTCAAGCTGTACTTTGTCCATCGAATGGCGGATTGACTGCCCGTGGCTAACTTTCTGGCGATCGCATAGGCCTCGTCGATGACATCTTCATCGTCAACACAGACGCTCGCTAAACCCATAGCTTCGGCTTCTTCGCCAGACATCGAGTCGCAGGTCAACAAGTAATACTTTGCCTTCGCCATACCGCATAAGAGAGGCCAAATAATGGCAGCGTGATCACCGGCCGCTACTCCAAGCTTGGTATGGCCGTCTAAAATTCGAGCGTTTTTGCCCACAACTGAGATGTCTGCCATGAAGGCAGCAGCGAGGCCTGCTCCCACAGCTACCCCTTCTATCGCAGAGATGACGACCTTGGAGCAGTTGATCATGTTGTAGACAATGTCGCGAGCTTCGCGAAGAGAATTAGATCGATATTCAAAGTCGTCCATGATCTTCTCAATCATGGCCATATCACCGCCGGCCGAGAAAGTTCCGTTAGCGCCGTGGATCACCACCACGCGAGTATCGGGGTCGCTGTCAACTGCCTTCCATACGTCTGCAAGAGCGAGGTGCTTGGCTTCATCGACAGCATTTAGTTTGCCTGGCGTGTCGATGCAGATATCCAGTATTCCGTCTTGGTCAGGGCCAGTTATGGAAAGAGCAGAAAATTCTTCGTAGCGTTGCGTCATACTGGTGAACCTAGCTTCAAGAAGCTTTATCTGTCCTCTTCGGGTCTGGGAAGTTCTCGTTCGCCGCGGAGAATTTCGGCTATGGAACGAATTTGATCTGGGTTGCCGTACGACCTTTCCCAAGGGTGCAGCAGGCGATCGCGACCGTATCTCGGCACGAGATGCATGTGTAAGTGGAACTGTGACTGATCAGCCGCTGACCCATTGTTGTTGATCAAATTGATCCCTAAAGGTTCAAGGCGATTACGGATAATTTGGGCTACGGAACGGCACGCGACCAAAAGATGAGATGCGGTGTCGTCGTCAAGTTCAAATATGTCTCTTACATGGCGCTTGGGGATGACTAGGGAATGACCTGGGGTCATTGGCAGAATGTCCATAAATGCAAGACAATGCTCATCTTCGTAGATTGTGTTCGAAGCTGAGCTGCCGTCAACGATGGAACAAAACAGGCAGTGCACGATCGGCGACAATACTGGAGTTGGCGAAGTCGAGCGATTTTTGACTTCTAGTATGGCAATCAGGTCAGTCGGAGTTGAACTGACTGTATTTCATGGTCGGCGGCTTTTTTGAGGACTAGATCTGCTCTGGCTCGTGTTGGCAGGATGTTCTCTTGAAGGTTGACGAGGTTTATGGAACGCCAGATTGTTCGCGCTACGGCTTCCGCTGCATCGACGGGTAAGTGAGCGAACTGACTGAAGTACGCGCTTTGCTCTCGAAACGCCGTGGAGCGAAGTTGCTGAAAGCGTTCGACGTACCAGGATTCAAGATCTTCTGTATCTGCGTCGACGTAGATAGTGAAATCGAAATAATCGGAAACGAAAGGAGTATTTGAAGGAGATCCTGTTTGCAGAACATTCAATCCTTCCACGATCAAAATATCGGGTTGCTCAACTAGCTGAACTTCATCGGTGATGTCGTAGGTCACATGTGAATAGATGGGGGCCGACACCTGGGGTGCACCGTTAACTACTTGTCTAAGAAACTCCACTAAGGCGCCCTGACGATAAGACTCCGGGAACCCTTTTCGACCCAGCAAACCTCGTTCCTCGAGTTCGGCGTTGGGTTGTAAAAAGCCGTCAGTAGTAATTAAATCGACCCGCGGGTGCTCTGGCCATGTTGCGAGCATCGCTTGCAAAATTCTGGCAGTGGTGCTCTTACCTGCAGAGACGCTGCCAGCGACACCGATCAAGAACGGCCTTGACGAAGCGTTTCTTCCAAAGAAGTCCGAGGTGATGTTTTGGAGTCGAAGTTGAGCTTCGACCCGAAGATTCAGAAGTCGCGACAAGGGAAGGTATATGTCCCGGACACCAGCGAGAGTGATTGGCTCGACGCGACCAGCGAGGTCCCTCAGCTCATCCTCGGTGAGGGTTAAGGGCGTCGCATCGCGGAGCGCGGCCCATTCAGACCTTGTGAAGTTGAGATGTTCGCTCAACGGGTTCGCTTCGGACACCCCCAAAGACTGTCTTGTCAGGCCGCGATGTGCAACTGGTTGCCTGTTTAGTTGGATTCGGCCCAGGCGCCATCCCGATTAAATAATCCCCGCCGCCACCGTCTGGGGTCGAAAAGGGAAGCTCTCGGGTAATCCTCAAACATCCAACGGGCAAATTGTGTGCGAGTCCATTCGTTAGTGTCTACGGCCCGAAGCGATGCTTCTGCCAATCGGGGGCGGGAAAGAACGCCACTAAGTCGTTTGGCGAGACGATGATCGAGTTGGAGAGCTGCTCGAGCTGAAATTTCGTAGCTCTTTGCGGCTAGCTCTGGCGTCGCTTCTCGGGCGACTGCTTCGGCAGCTAATCTGCCTGTCTCTAACGCCTGGCCGATGCCTTCGCCAGTTAGAGGGTCAGTCGCAGTTGCGGCGTCTCCAACAAATAAGACCGGGCCCTCAGTTAGCCGAGCCTTAGGCAGCTGAGCTGGAATGGGCCACGCAGTGTGGGAATCTTGAGGGGTTGCGTTGCCGAGAATTTCTTTAATCGCGGGTCTATCTAGGAGTCCGGCCCATATGGCAGCGAGCTTCTTGCCGTTGAGATGGCCTCCTCTTACCACCCCGAAACCTAAGTTGACTTGGTCATCAGCCAAAGGGAATGACCACGCGTAGCCAGGAAGTAGATCCTTTTCGAACCAGACCCACAAATTTCGGCTTTGAGGACCGTCGGCTTTTACGTACTGTCTGAAGCCATGCCAGTCGCCCCGGTAGCCTGTGGGTGTGCATCCAAGAGCCTTTCTCACGGGTGACCACATCCCGTCAGCCGCGACCACGTTGTTAGCGAGGATTCTCTCGCCATTGTCGAGCGAAACCTGGACACCCTGTGCCGTCAATTCGATTGCAGCGAACGAACAGCCTTCACGAATATCAGTTCCCTCGTTACGTGCTAGGTCTACTAATTCGGCATCAAGTTCAACGCGCTTAACTATGGCAGCGTAATGGCCGCGATTTTGGGGGAGTTGCAGGTGTACCTCTCTGCCTGACGGCGATCGAATATAAGCATCGTTGATCGTCAGCCAGCTGCTGCCAGATGGGGTTAGCCCTAACGAGTCGAGCTCTCTTAATGCCAAAGTCGTAAGACCATCGCCGCAACATTTGTCACGAGGAAAGACGGCCCTATCTATTGCCGTTACTTTCAGACCCAGCCGCCTAGCGGTAATGGCCGCTGCGCAGCCCGCCGGACCGGTTCCCACAATCAAAACGTCACATTGAGGCACCTGAATCAGGCTATCGATTTGTCCTCTGCTGGCACTTCACTCTGAATCAAGAGTGGTCGTTGTGGTGACTGTGTCGCCATTGCTGGGCGCTTCATCTTGAGTTCCACCGTTCTCTTGGGATTCTAAATCAATGGTGGTCGTAGTGGTCTGGTCTGGATCAGAGGGTGTCCCGTCACAGTTGAGACCTTCTTCAGGTCTATAAGTAGCAAAGAAGTAGTCAGTTTCTTCTGAGCCATTTTGCCAAACTCGAAGGCGTTCGGTTTTGACGCGTGTGCACTGATCCAAGGGCGTCTCCGTCGGTTCTTCGAGTGTCACCCGGACATTAGTGGTCGAATAGATATCAACAGTTATTGACTCATCGGTCCAACTGTTCCAGATAAGAACCCCGAATGGAGTGGGATTAGTGATGACTAAGTCAGGTTTCGGGTAAGAGATAGTTGCCTCCAGGCCATATGGATATCGATCGAAATAGATCGAATGAGCCTGGTAGTAATCAAAGTCGAGCCCGGCTCGTACGGATGCATTGAAAATAGTCGTTGCGTATTGCGAGACACCGCCTCCGATGTCTTCTACTAGATGACCCTTCGAGATAAAGCCGCCGGGCACAAAGCCGCTCTCCTCGGTACGTCGCCCAACCGTTTCGTTGAGTGATAGCCGTCCACCAGGCTTGATCCATTTTCCACTCATGATTTCGGCGAATTTTTGTATGTTGGTTACCCGACCGACACAGCAGGCGTATTCCGTTGTGAAAGACGCAACCTTCTCTACCACCCCGAGTGCTTCGAGGCGCTCGACTGCTTCTCTGGGCGCAGCGGGTCGGTTGGGAAGGATATGAGTTCGATCTCCGTGTCCTGCCCGTAAAGCTGCGACAACGATTTCAACAGCCGTAACGTCACAGCAAGCCGTTCCTCCGTCTGATGAAATAATTCTGACCAAGCCGTTTCGTATATCGAATTCAGCTTGCCCGGCGCCGGTGTTGCCTGGCATCAGTAATTCTTCCAGAGACGAGAGAATTAACGCATGATCGAGGTCGAGAGTGGGAACTGAATTTTCGAGGTCAAGGACGAACCATCCAGCCATGACCTGAGGCGCTATGGACGTTTCGTAGTCGTTGAGTCGTACTTGAAGTGGGGTCTGCACCGCTCGGTTTGCTTGAGCCACGAGTTCGCCGACTGCATCGTCCGAGAATCTGGTAGCTACCTCCACCGTCTCAACTTGGATGGTTGGATTAGCTCCTTCTTCGATGACACGCTTGATGGACTGGGCGGCATCCTTGACATCAATTAGTTTTCCCGGAACGCCTGGCACTAGCTGAAGTTGGTCGAGAGCGACGCGGGCTGATGGTTCCACGGGTGATCGCTCGAACTGATCGTTTGCGTAAAGAGCTTGCTCAAGTGTCGCTAAGTCAACTTGAACATCGATCTTCGATGAGGTAGTTGAAACAAGTGAGGAAAGCCAATTGAGCGGTCGATTGATTAGTCCCTCGCGACGGGTGTTCATGACGGACTCAAATGTGTTGAGGACGTTCACAGATACCCCGAGATCACCGGCGACCCAAGTGGCGTCACCGAGCTCAGTTTGAATGACAATTTGTGTATTAGCGACGCGGTCGGCTACCGCTTGCACTCGAGCTCGCAGAGCTACGTCGGTGAGCCCACCAACAGTTTCGCCCGCAACTTTTACATTCCGTACCACTCGATCTCGATGCGCCGCTGTGTCAATCATCCATGCTCCGACAACGAGCGCAGCCAAAAAGATTGGCAATCCAAGCATCAGAGCCCAACGTGGGAGACGGAAAAGCTCAGGCACGTAACTGGATGGTAGGGGCATATGGTCCGATAGTGTGCGCGCGTCGAGTTGCCGGAATATTTTTGCTGGGTGTGCTAGGCAAGATGCCTGACGTCACCAAGTCCCTTGTGGGCTTGGTGCGCAATTTGTGAAACTAAACCGATTCAGACTTAATGAATCGACGAAGGGGTCGAAAGATGAGCAAGCTGTGTGAAGGCCGGGTAGTGATCGTTACGGGCGGCGCCCGGGGCATAGGCCGTGAGCACTGCCTGATGCTCGCAGAGCACGGGGCGAAGGTCGTCGTAAATGATTTGGGCGGCGCCCGAGATGGAACTGGTTCTGATCTGGGTCCCGCTGACGAGGTCGTAGCAGAAATAGAAGCGATGGGAGGTGAAGCAGTAGCGAACGGAGATGACGTGTCAGATTGGGAAGGTGCTCAGGCGATGGTGAATCAAGCCATCGAGACTTTCGGGGATCTGACAGGCATTGTTAGTAACGCTGGCATCCTTCGTGATCGAATGTTGGTCAACATGACAGAAGCCGAATGGGACGCCGTAATTCAGGTTCACCTAAAGGGCACTTTCGCTCCCGCTCGCTGGGCTGCTGCATATTGGCGCGATAAGGCGAAAGCCGGGGAACAAGTTAACGCCTCAATCGTTAACACCACGTCCGTTTCGGGTATCTATGGCAATCCTGGTCAGACAAATTATGGCGCAGCAAAAATGGGTATCGCAGCGTTCACAATCATCGCCGCCCGTGAAATGCAGCGTTATGGGGTGCGCGTAAATGCCATCGCTCCGGGAGCACTGACTCGAATGACGGAAGACTTAGGTATGGGTGAAGCGTCTGAGGAGGATAAGGCTCTGATGCACCCCAGATACATAGCCCCAATCGTTACATGGCTGCAAAGCGCTGAGTCGTCGGACGTTACGGGCCGAGTGTTTGAAGCGTCGGGTCGCCTGCTGGCAGTCGCGAACGGGTGGCATCGTGGACCTACTACCGATGCCGTTGACGACCCCACCGAGATAGCCGAAGTAGCGCGACGGCTGGTATCAGAAGCACAACTCAATTCCGGCATGGACGGTCAGCCGTTTGATGGAGGGCTACTCACATAACCTACTTAACTAGTATCGCAGGAGAGAGGAAGGACGAAACATGTCTATTGATCCCAACGCCGTAGGTGCCACCGCCGACCCAGTCGAACGATCATGGGGGTACCGCGACTCCTTGCTGTACGCAGTTGGTATTGGAGCAGGAGCTGAAGATCCGGTCGGCTCGGAGCTTGAGTTCACAACAAATAACTCCAAAGGAATTGAACAAAGAACATTTCCAACCCAAGGAGTCGTAATTGGCGGTTCGGGTGGTGCGCTTGGCAAGGTGGGGGAAATCGACTGGGGTCGAGTCCTTCACGGTTCGCAAGGGGTGACCTTGCATCAGCCGATCCCGGTATCAGGAACAGTAGTTATTGAGGAAAGTGTTAGTGGCATTTGGGATAAAGGTGAGGGCAAGAACGCGATCATTGAAACAGAGTCCAAGGTGTCCTTGAAGGAAACCCACGAACCCCTCTTTGATCTGCGCTTTTCGATAGTTGTGCGAGGTTCGGGAGGCTTTGGTGGCGAAGAAGGAAACACTGCTCCGCAAGTCCACGCTCCGGATGCTTCACCAGACCACGAAGTGACTTATCAGACAAGAACCGATCAGGCTTTGACCTACAGACTTTCTGGCGACTACAACCCACTGCACAGTGACCCATGGTTTGCTACCGAACTCGGGGGCTTCCCCAAACCGATTTTGCATGGTTTGTGTACTTATGGTTTCACGGGTAGGGCTCTGCTACACCAACTGTGTGATGGTGATCCGTCCAGTTTTAAGAGCATGGACTCGCGATTTTCGTCTCCGGTATATCCGGGAGATTCACTGACCGTTCAAATGTGGGTAGAAGGTGGCCAGGCGATTTACCGGACAGTCGCCCAGAAGGACACGCCTGAAGAGCGAGTCGTAATTGACAATGGACTATGTCTATTCGCTTGACAAGAACGGCGATCCGGTGAGAGCTAGAACAACTTGAGTTCGTTGCTCTCTATCCCTCTCAGTTCGTCGTAGTTAAGCACTAGGCATTCGATCCCGCGATCTTCAGCCAGTACGCGGGCTTGCGGCTTAATTTCTTGGGCAGCGAATATCCCCGACACAGGCCGGAGATTGCCGTCCCGGTTGAGGTAATCCAAGTAACGGCTCAATTGCTCCACCCCATCGATTTCACCTCGGCGTTTGATTTCTATGGCGACGGCGGCGTCATTGGAATCTCGACAGAGCAGGTCAACAGGACCAATGTCGGTCGGATACTCGCGCCTTACCAACACCATTCCGGCACATACGTCACCAATATTCGCGGCCAGTAACTCCTGAAGGTGTGCTTCAACTCCATCCTTCTCAAGGCCGGGGTCACTGCCCATGTCGTGCGCAACATCAGACAAAATCTCATGGATCTGAATAGTTAACTGCTCGCCCTTCGGGTTGGTGACAATCCACGTGAGTTCGTCCTCCTCCTCTAGTTCGCGAACGTTGTTGGGGGCGTTCATCCAGTTGAGAGGTTTATATGCGCCACCATCAGCATGAATAGCGATGCAACCGTCGGCTTTCACCATAATGAGACGGATGGCCTGAGGTAGGTGCGCATCAAGACGACCTGAATAGTCGACTGTGCAGTTGGCAATGACTAAACGCATCGAGTGGAAAAATTACCCACGGGGGGAGTCAGAAGCGCGGATATGTGGATTCTCAGTCAAAGGAGCTGGTATGTGGCGGTTAATTTTGGCTCCCTGTGGTCGTCGGTGACCTCCGCCCGACCGGTCTCGACCATGTGCAACAAATGGGCGTGAACTGACCCTGCTGCTGGATACCAGAGCCTTTTGTCATATTTTTCGTACATCTCCGGCACAAAGTCGGCGATCTTTCGAGGTCCGTGCTTCAGGTACTCAAGAATTTGATCTTCGCGTTCTTCTCTGTGGCTGATGAAGCTTTGAACGTATTCAATGGGATCGGGAATTGCTGGACCGTGGGTCGGCCAATACTGCTCGTGATTGAAGCTGAGGAGTTTCCTCAGAGAGACCATGTAGTCCTTCATTGAGCCGTCGGGGGGTCCGACGACGCTGGTTGCCCACCCCATCACGTGATCGCCAGAAAATAAGCAGGCTTCTTCGACTAGTTCGAAGCAAAGATGGTTCGAACAGTGACCAGGGGTGTGAATGGATCTGATTGTCCAATTGGAACCGGAAACAATGTCGCCGTCGCGAAGGAATACGTCAGGTGAGAACTCGGTGTCTGCGCCTTCCTTCTTTAACTCTTCGGGTAATTCGTCGTACTCTTTTCTGTACTGCTCTTGCTCTTGTTCCGAGATGTATGCAGAAAAGTCGACTCGGTCATCTGGGTCATCCTCCCGGACCGCCCCATGTGGACCGAATCCATAAGAGATCGCTCCCGTCCTTTCTTTCAGCTGCCTAGTTAAAGGTGAATGATCGCTGTGGGTATGGGTGATAAAGGCATGGGTGACAACCTCGCCTGGTTCTAAAGCACTGAGAATGTCATCGAGATGACTTTCCAAAGGAGGCCCGGGGTCGATGACTGCAACATCGCCTTGCCCGACTAAATAGGTGCCCGTTCCCTTGTATGTGAACGGTGTGGGGTTTTTGCATATGACTCGGCGGATAAGCGGTGAGACCTGATCGCTAGTGCCATAGTCAAAGTCCCCGAGATCTTGATAATGCTTGATAGTGGTCGCCATATGTTCCCGCTTAGTGCGCTGGGTCGGAGTTATTGATCACGGCCAGCACGCTAGCCGGTGTCAGGGTTCTGAGTCCTTACGATACGGACTTTGAGCGGTAACTATTAGGCCCTCTTGACAGAAAAAGATCTTTCAGATCAGCTGCAATCGCAGTTAGGAAGAAGCGAAATTGGCTATTGGGCATCGTCACAAATATGGCTATTTCAGATAGATCCTGAGTTGGCCCCTCTCAGTCTCTAGACTTCAAAGTGGAGGAACTCATTGTGCTGATTGTCCTGTCACCCGCAAAAACGCTCGACTTCGATTCGGACTTGTTAACAACAAAACATTCGATGCCGGCGCTAATTAAAGATTCTGCCGTCCTCGTCAGTGAGCTTGTGAAGAAATCTCCCGCCGAGTTGGCACACCTGATGCAATTGTCACCTGCCCTAGCTGACCTTAACGCGGAGCGTTTCCAAGACTGGGAAGAAAAATTCACCACCGAGAATGCTCGTCCGGCGTTGTTGGCCTTCAAAGGTGACGTCTATGTAGGCATGGACGTCAGCCGTTATAGCGAACGTGACTTCACTAGAGCCCAAAAGGATCTGCGCATATTGTCAGGACTTCATGGAGTCCTGAAACCCCTTGACCTTATTCAGCCTTACCGACTTGAGATGGGCACGAACCTAGTTACATCGCGGGGTGAGACCCTCTATGAGTTCTGGGGCGACCAAATAAGCGAATCCCTCTCCGCTGACTTAGATGGGCATCGTTCACGAGTGGTGGTGAACTTGGCTTCTAAAGAATATTTCTCTGCCGTAAATGAAGATGTACTGAAGGCCCGAGTTGTCAGCCCGCGATTTTTAGATGAGAAGAATGGTCAGTTCAAAATAGTCAGCTTTTACGCGAAGCAGGCCCGCGGAGCGATGGCATCATGGCTCATACTTAACCGCATAAATAGTGCACGTTCGATCAATGACTTCACTGAAATGGGCTATGCCTACTCGCCCGATCGAAGCACCCCGGACGAACCCACATTTGTACGACCCGAAAAGTCGCGCGGCTGACATTTAGCAGATACCCATTTTGCGAGCAGCGTCTCTGAGCTCTTCACGATGTTCGGGATGCGCAATAGAGATCAAACTGTCCGCTTTCTGGCGGACTGAAACGTCTTTCAACCGAGCGATACCGAACTCTGTAACCACTACATCGACGTCGTAACGAGTAGCCGTGACAGCGTTCATATTGATTTGAGGCACAATTCGCGATGCAGTGCCTTTCTGAGCGGTCGCTGGCATCAAATGAATTGACATCGCTGAGTCTGACATTTGGCACCCACGCAAGAAGTCGAGCGCGCCACCAACACCGCTGTGCTGCACGCCACCGATCATTTCCGAATTCACCTGACCCCAAAGATCAATTTCCAGAGCCCCATTCACGCATCGCATATCGCGGTTATCTGAAATTGTCTTGTGATTCAGCGCAATGTGCGCCGGCACGATCTGACAGTCGGGGTTGTTGTCGAGAAAGTCAAATGTTTCCGGCAAAGCGATAGTGAAAATCGTTTTGTCAGGAAAGACTGATTTCAGTCGGTTAGTTGCGGCGCCTGACTTCATGAGCTCCATAAGCCCTTGGCACATGACCTCGGTATGGATTCCGAGGTCCTGTTTGTGAGTTAAACGAGCCAAGGCGACCTCGGTTAGGCCGCCGACTCCTGATTGGACGGTCGCTCCATCGGGAATGAGTTCGTCAAGCGCATCAACGAACGGGTCGAGATTCGATGGAGGCGTTCGCTGGTCAAAAATTGGCATTGAACCTTTAAGGGGAACATGAATCAGACCATCGAAGTCATTTACGTGGAAGGCATCTCCGTGGATATAAGGGACCACCGGGTTTACTAACCCGAACACAAGATCACCTGGCCTTCGGGCACGACGAACCAACGCATCATTGCCTGCCATAGCCGACCCCGGCGGAACTGTTCCATCGGGCAATGGCGTGCCTACCTGAACGCAAGCGATTCGAGGTGGATTTCGAATACTGAATCTGCCCCAATCTTCAAGCCTTACCGGAACTAGCTCTGCTTCGGCTCCTGCTTCCCGCAAGATTTGAGTCAAGAACGGAGCGCGCAACTCTATGTTTGGATTCATTGCAACGGCAGCCCCGCCGCGTCGAGGTGCAGGAACAAAAACCGCAACATTGTTGAGATTCTTGCGATCCGCGAGAGCATTCAGAAAAGCAGTTGGCTCAGGCAAGCTAGTACCGACGAGATCCCCGTCTTGAACTGTTTGTGCCGCCGCTTCAGGGGAGGTGACTAGATGAGGCCATGCCTCGGTCCAATCAAAAGTGTCGCCGTCATCCGAAACCACGGCTAGAAGGTATCTCACACCGAAGTTCGCAGTGACCTAAAAGACACGTCAGGGAGCATTACTTAACGATCGTTTGCATAAACAGGGGTATCGATGCCTATAGTGCCCGCAGTCGTGATTTGCGATCTGACGCAAATCGAAGATTTTCACCAACGCTGGGGGGCTTAGGAAGAAAGATCGAGATCTGGCCGGGTGGCTGCCAAGAGGGGGAGGCAGTCACCCGGCCCATCGGTCTAGTTGTTAGGTCGCTCATAGAGGAGGAGCACCAAATGTCTGAGGAATATTTTGTCGGAACTAAGACTTCGGACCGCTACCCGATTTGGACACGCGCGAATGTCGGAGAAGTGTTTCCAGACCCAGTTGCGTTAGCCACTTTCGATTTCGCTTTTCAGAACGAAAGTGGGCTTCAGATGAGCGAGTTGGGTTTTCGAGATGCGTACATCAGAATTGGTGCTTTCGAAGAGAGTGAGTTTGACCCCGATAACCCTGTGTTCCTAGGAGTATTCGGTGGCTACACATATCTAAACGCCTCGCTGATGCGCATTTTCGGTGAACGAGCGCCGGGCTTGTCCGCTCAAGACATAGACGAAGCTTTTTTTGGTGTGCAACCCGGTATCCCCGCGTATGAACAGCACCCTGATGACCCGAGCCCTGAAGCTGAGGCTCGTATAGGTCAAGTGTTCCTCTGGGCTCTCACGACGCCAGATCTCCCAGATGTTCTTGAACAAGAACAAAGAGTTAACGCGTTACGCGCTAATCGACCCGATTTCGACACTATGGGGGACCATGAACTTGTTGACTGGATAGAAGATTTCTTTAACGAGGGATTTCGGGAACTTTTTGCTCAACATATCTTTATTAGCTTCCTCACCACAGTTCCTATGGGCATAGTTTCAGCTGTTTGCGAGGCGGTGGGCCGGCCCACCGACGCTATGAAGATTATGGCTGGTCTTGGGGATGTCGAATCTGCCGCCCCATCAATGGCGATGTGGGACCTAGGTCGAGCCGCCGCTAACTCGAGCAGCATCAACTCCATTTTTGATGCTGGTATCACCGACATAAATCAGCGATTGAGAGATAGCGCAGAACCAGAGATACAAGACTTCGTTTCCCAGTTCGACGAATTCCTAAAGTCCTATGGCTCGCGGGGCCCAAACGAGTGGGAGCTTTCATGTCCTACTTGGGAAACGAATCCAGACCTCGCGCTGGCGGCGATAGACAGGATGCGCGTTTCGCCTCCATCGGCGGCTCCTCGAGATCACCAAGCTGAGCTCTCCGCTGAACGCGAGCGTCTGGTAGCAGATATCGGTGCGATGCTCGAAGCTGATCCGGAGGCTCAAGGCCAGTTCTTAGCAGGCGCACATGGAGCTTCCGTTTTGATGCCTGGTCGCGAACGCACCAAAACAAACTGTGTGAAATTCATTCAGGAAGGGCGCATGGCCGCCCGGGTGTTAGGTCAACGCATGGTTGAACGCGGAGTCTTTCCTGAGATCAACAGCTTCGCGATGTTGCGATTTTCTGAACAGCATGCGGCTATCGATAACCCCGAGGGATGGCGTGAGAAAATTGAAGAGCGTCAAGCGATTTTTGATCTAGCAGCGGCGCGGCAAGAACCTTTTGTGATCGTTGGTGATGCCGAACCTCTCTCGTCTTGGCCTGAACGCGACGCGGTCGTTGTCGAACAAGTCCAATCGGGGGACTCTATACAAGGACTCCCAGGCTGTCCTGGGGTGTCAGAGGGGCGAGCCCGGGTCATCTTAGATAGTCATGATCCGACGGCTTTGGAGCCGGGGGACGTGCTCGTAGCTCCGTTAACTGATCCCTCGTGGACTCCATTGTTTGTTCCTGCCGCGGGAGTAGTCGTGGACGTAGGAGCGGCACTAAGTCATGCAATCATTGTCAGTAGAGAATTAGGTATTCCATGCGTTGTATCTGCGACAGACGCAACGAAACGTATCCCCGATGGAGCCCTGGTCCGAGTCGATGGTGACACCGGGGTTGTGACAATTCTCGATACTTAGGCGAACTCTTAGGGCGCTATCGGTTTGAGTATGTGCCCTCATTAACTCCAATTAGGAGTTCTGCGCTCGGTAAACGCCTTAACTCCCTCGTGGTAGTCGGCGCCGCGCATAGCCGACTCCAGTAGTTCCTCGGAGGCTGCGACGGCAGTGCCGACGTCTCTATGTTGATCCAAGTACACCTGAAGTTTGGTCATTCTCTGTGCTGACGGAGAAACTCGAGTATTGATTTCCGTCGCGTAATCCCAAACATGAGGTAGCAACTGTTCCGCCTCTAGAACCTTGTTGAAGAGACCCCACCCATCTGTCTCGCCAGCAGTTAGCACTCTGCTAGATAACAGTAGGTCGTTTGCACGAGTCAGCCCTATAAGGCGGGGCAACAACCAGGAAAGACCAAACTCAGCTGGAAGACCGAGGGGGCCATGAGCTGTAGTTAGCTTGGCGTCTTTAGCTGCGAAACGAAGATCACAAAAGCAAGCTAGAACGAAACCAGCACCGGCGGCCGCCCCATTGACCGCCGCTATGGTTGTGACGTTGAGGCCGAACATGAAAGCGAAGTTTTGGTCGAACTCATTAGCGACTCCATAGCCGGGCATGGCTAGGTCCGCACCAGTCCCTGAGTCATAGCCGCCTTTCTCGAGATGACCCTCTAGTGCTTGACTATCCGCCCCAACACAAAAGTCATCGCCTGCGCCGGTGATGATGACTGTCCGAATATCAGGGTTCCGGTCGGCCTGGTCGAGAAGGTGGCGGACTTCAGTGTGCATTCTCCCGGTCCATGCGTTCCGTCGCTGCGGCCGAGACAGCGTAAGTATTGCTATTGATCCGTCTATTTCGAACTTTGTCGTCTTGAGTTCCATCGTCTTTCCTTATCCATCGATAGCGCGTCTAAGCGCAGCGACTGCTTCATCTTTAAATTCTTGTCGACAGATCAGCAAGTCTGGAAGCCAGGGGTCCTCATAGTTGTAATCGAGAGGAGATCCGTCGCATCGGCTGGCATGCAGGCCAGCAGCAAGGGCTACCGCAGCTGGAGCACAATTATCCCACTCATACTGACCCCCGCTGTGAGCATAGATATCGGCGTGTCCGAGCACGACCGCCATTGCTTTGGCGCCGGCGGACCCTAAAGCAAATAGTTCGGCATCTAATGCTTCGGCAACAATCATCGCTGCGGCGGGCGCTCTGGAACGACTAACCACCATCTTTGGTCGTCCACCATGGGGCGCAGGCAGTTGCGGCGCAGGGTCAGTAGACAAAGTCCTCTCGATAGCAGGAAGAGCAACGGCTCCGGCCGTTGGGACGCCGTTTTCAGTTAACGCGACATGTACTGCCCAGTCAGACCGGCCAGGCTCACCGAACTCGCGAGTTCCATCTAACGGGTCGACGATCCACACTCGCTCCTTATCTAGTCGGGCGAGATCATCTCGGCCTTCCTCAGAGAGCACCCCATCCTCTGGGAATTCTTTTTTGAGTTCCTCCATAATGAAGCGGTGAGCTTCTAAGTCGCCTGTGTCTTTAACAGTCCAACTATCGGCTCCTTGGTTGAAGAGACGCTCTCGAATATCGACCAACAACCTCCCTGCGTCGGTGGCGATGCGAGCACTAATCGCGTGATCTTGAGGATCAGCCATGGTTTCTTGGGCTCCTAATAGACAAAGTCAACTCCAGCGTGGTTTAACGAGCGTTTAGTTGGTAGGGTTTCGGCTCGGTAACGAGATTGTGAACAAAAGATCACAAGGTGAATGTTTGCCCTGTTGACCGTATACCGTTCTCAGTCTCATAACCGAGCAGAATGCTGGTCGCGGGACCGGCAACCGCAACAGAGAGGGACTCAAACAGATGCGGAAAAACATTATGTGGCGACTGCTTGCCACGTTATTCGCTGTCGCATTGGCCGCTTCGGCCTGTGGCGGAAGCGACTCTTCTGATGACAGCAGCGCAAGCGGCTCATCAGACGCAGCAGAGGAGACTGAAGTAACGCTCGCTGCCAGTGGCGAAAGCCTGCTGGACACGATCCAGAGCCGTGGCACCGTTAATTGCGGTGTGTCGGGTTCTGCCGTAGCGTTCTCAGAACTTCAAGCTGATGGCAGCATGGCTGGCTTTGATGCCGACTATTGCCGAGTTGTGGCAGCAGCCATTCTCGGGGATGCCAACAAGGTCAACTTTGTTTCCTTGACAGCAGCCGAGCGCTTTACTGCAGTTCAGACCGGTGACGTTGACCTTTTGATGCGTAACACCACCTGGACCCAAAGCCGCGACTCTGAAGTCGGCATGGACTTCGGACCTACGACTTACTATGACGGTCAGCAACTAATGGGCCGCGCAAGCGACGGATTCTCTGGATCCTCTCAAGTAGCCGATATCGGTGGCTCGGTTGTCTGCACAAGTGCAGGTACCACCACTGAAAAGAACATTGCTGACGCTGCCTCCGAAGCAGGTGTGAGTATCGAGCTTCAAACCTTCGAAGATTTCGACACTGTCACCAACAACTTCATCTCAGGCGCTTGTGACATCATCACAACCGACGGTTCAGCTCTTGTTGGCCGAAAGGCAAAGCAGCAACCAGACGGTGAGAACTGGGTGATCTTCCCGGCAACACCTATCTCGAAGGAGCCGCTTGGCCCGACATATGGCCAAAATGACTCAGCCTTCGCTGACGCTGTTAACTGGGCTGTATATGCGACCATCATTGCCGACGAGAAGGGCGTGACCTCAAGCAACGTTGATGAAATGCTCGCCAGTGGCGACACCGAAACCATCCGTCTTCTTGGTGGCGAAGGTGAACTTCAGAGCGGTATGGGCCTTCCAGCAGATGCCTTCTATCAGGTGATCAAGCAGGTCGGAAACTACGACGAGATCTATAGCCGTAGCCTCAACCCTGTTGGGCTGAGTCGAGAAGGGTCAGCAAATGCTGCCTGGACCGCCGGCGGTCTTGTTTACGCACCACCAGCGCGCTGATTTAACCATTTGGTTCTGAAAGTAGCCCTTGGCTACTGAATCAGGATCTCGAAGGGGCTGAAGGTCAAATGGACCTTCAGCCCCTTTCTTACCTCTAGGCTAAGCAATCGTTAATCCGAGGCTGTCGCGTTTATCGGAGAAGGAATCGCTCGTGGCAATTAATTCGCCGCCGTCAATTCATCATGAACGTCCTCCCCTTTACCGGGACGTCACGGTGGTCAAGTGGGTCGTCCAGATCGTGGCGCTTCTATTGACCCTTGGGGCTCTCTGGTTTCTTGCGAACCAAGCAGGAGACAACTTGCGAGCCTCTAACGTGCCTACCGACTATGACTTCTTGTCGGTCAACCCCGGAATTGACCTTTCATCGGGCATAGATACCGACCCTGATACTGGCGGTCGTGCTCTTTGGGTCGGCATGGTCAATACGTTGCGTATGGCTATAGCGGGCATTCTTGTTGCGACGATTTTGGGGGTTGTAGTCGGCCTTGCAAGATTGTCGAACAATTGGCTCTTAAAGAAAATAGGAACGGTCTTCGTAGAAACCCTCCGAAATGTCCCGTTACTTGTGCAGATTCTATTTTACGGAGCAGTCTTTGCCAGCTTGGACCGTGTAACGGCCGAGGTAGGTCCGATCAACGGATGGCTACACATATCCAATAAAGGCCTTTCGATGCCAAGGGTGCATATAGCTGACGGCTTTTACCAATGGGTAATCGTTCTGTTAATTGGATTAGTGGTGGCCAACTTTGTCCGAAAGCGTCGCATAGCCCAACAGGACGCAACTGGGGAAGAGTCGTACCCGATTCTGACTGCATTCGGCCTGATGGTCGTCGTGGCAATCATTGGCTGGTTTATTCACCCAATTTTTGGGTGGGTGGGGAACATTTTTGAAGCGCTGTCGTCTCTAGTGTCGTCTGTCCCGGAGAGCGTCCTCCAAGTTGTAATAGCGGTCTTGTGCGTAGGAACAAGTGCTTTCTGGATTCGGGGTTTTCTCAATACCCGACGCACACCTGCTGGATTAGCAAAGTTGACGGATGACGACTATTTCCGAATGATCTTTGCGGGCGTCGGCGGGGTCTTAGGCGCATTTTTCTTCTTGGTGCTTTGGCCTGGACTCTCGAGTTGGATGATCAATTCGACCAGTGACCTTTTCGAAGTTCTAGGCAATAAGTTCGGTAATGGTCGAAGCGGACGACCTCTTGATGTCGATTTGCCGAACATCGTTCAAACAGGAAAGTTTCCTAACTACGGGCCTTCTGGGCTTAATTTTTCAATTGGCTTCGCAGCTGTGTTTTTCGGAGTTGTGTTTTATACGGCGGCCTTTGTTGCTGAGATCGTCCGAGGCGGCATTCTGGCCGTACCAAAGGGTCAGACTGAGGCAGCGGCATCATTAGGACTTCGGCGTTCCACAGCATTGCGCAGAGTGATAATTCCCCAAGCCCTGCGAGTGATGCTTCCACCTCTGGGCAACCAATACCTAAACCTGACTAAGAACACATCACTTGCCATAGCTGTCGGATATAGCGACATTGTCCAGGTTGGTCAGACGGTCTATAACCAGACGGGTAAAACCCTTCCGGTTGTTTCGATTTGGATGTTCTTTTACCTTTCATGTTCGTTGTCGATATCGGTAATTGTAAATTTCTTTAACGTCCGTATGAAGATCGTGGAACGCTGATATGGAAGAAGAAGACCCAATATCAGTAGCGCTGAAACAGGAGGAAAACATCTCCCCGAACGAAGCCCCGAGGCTTTCGGTAGGGCAATGGTTGAGGACAAATCTCTTCTCGAATTGGGCAAATACTATTTTGACCATATTGGGAGCGCTAGCTGCTTTCCTCATGCTCCGCGGCGTTCTCAATTTCGTGTTTAGCGAAAATCGCGAGTGGGTAGCGGTTCGAACCAACCTCCGTGCCCTGATGACGCTTTCATATCCAGAGTCTCAGTACGTGAGGGTCTGGGTTGCCCTCGGGTTTGTCGTTGCGCTTGCTGGGTTGAGTGCTGGTATTTGGGCCAATTGGGGTGGGTTGCCACTAAGGCGGCTTGGGACTTGGTTCATGGGCGTCGGTGGATTAATAGCCCTGTGCGTGCTGGTTCGGGAACCCAGTGTGCTAGTGGACACTGAAGGAAAGGCATTACTAACTCTGTCAGGCTCACTGCAACGTGAATCTTTCGGCGCGGCGATGGCTGATCGTGTCAACTGGTGGATTGCGGCGTTAGTTCTCTTTGGGTTTGGAATCGCGCTCTGGAGCCGATTCAGCTCCGCTGAGCGCCGGCATATTGAGTGGCCCATTACTTCGATTGTCTACGTAGGCATCGGAATTGCGATTCTGACTCTTTGGGTTGTTCCCTATGGGCACTATGCGTTTGATGATGGCACCTACATTGCTGAACCGGGCACCACGGTTGCGTTTTCAACGCAGATGCCATGGACGGTGATGTGGGCACTTCTTGGTCTCGGGTTTCTCCTAGGTAAGTTCCTTCGTTCAAGCCGATATGTCCGCATGTCGAAGACTGGTAGTAATCTGCTTTGGTTGATCTGCCCATTCGCACTGTTCTGGGTAGTTCTTCGAGATCCTGCCCTGGACTACGGGCATGTGATGTCAACCGACTTACCAATGGGCTTGGCCTTTGGGCTTCTAGGAGCTGGAGCTCTTTGGTTGTTAACTCGAAGCGATATTGGAGAGGCGGGCCGCATAGCTGCGACAGTGCTACTTGTAGTAGCGATCTTCAATTGGGTAGCCGCTTTCTTTGGCTGGTACCCGATGCTTCAAAAGGCTCGTATTAGTTTCCTGTTACTAGCCTTCGCCGCTTTGCTCGCTCCGAACTTCATTGGTGATGTTGCTAAGAGACGCCAGTTAGTCCTTGGATGGATAGGGGTTATGGCTCTCGTCCACTATCTGGCAACGATGATTAACACCCCATCGACTCTTGACCTTCAGTCAGATGAATTTCTTGGTGGTTTAGGTCTGACTCTATTCGTAGCCGTAATCGTGGTTGTGCTGTCCTTTCCCTTGGGTGTTCTCCTGGCCTTAGGACGGACCTCCAAGTTCCCGATATTTCGGATGCTGTCAACTAGCTACATAGAAGTAATCCGCGGCGTTCCTTTAATTAGCGTTCTGATTTTCTTCTCAGTCATGGTTCCGCTCTTCTTGCCTGACGGAATGGAATTGGCAGAGCTTGCTGCTGTTTTAACGGGATACACCCTGTTTTCAGCGGCTTACTTAGCCGAGAATGTCAGAGGGGGCTTGCAGTCGATTACGAAAGGCCAATATGAAGCAGCCGATGCGATTGGCTTAACGGCTGCGCAACGAACTGGTTTCATTGTTTTGCCTCAGGCGCTGACGGTTTCGATTCCGCAGCTTGTCGGTCAAGTCATTTCATCGTTCAAAGAAACGTCCCTCCTAGCAATTATTGGGCTGTTTGACTTCTTACGAGTTGCTAATTCTGTCATACCCGCCCAAAGTGAGTTCATGGGTGTAAAACGCGAAGGCATTCTGGTCGTCGCAATGATTTACTTTTTCTTTAATTTCGTTATCTCGAAGTACAGTCAACGCCTTGAGCGTCGAGTTGGGCTTGGTGAAAGATGATGAATAGCCCGGCTAACTTCCAGATTGGGAGCGAAAAATCATGAGCATAGATGACGCAACTACTGCTGCTAATGACCGTTTGGCGGACCGCGACGACATGATCGTTTGCGTAAACGTCGACAAATTTTACGGTGATTTTCAAGCGTTAAAGGGCGTGACGGCGACTATCAAAGAGGGTGAAGTAGCAGTGGTCTGTGGCCCCTCAGGTTCAGGAAAAAGCACCTGGATTCGTTGTATCAACCGGTTGGAAGTCCATCAAGGTGGTGACATTGTCGTAGATGGCATTGAGCTCACCAACGACCTTCGGAATATAGAAAAAATTCGATCTGAAGTCGGGATGGTGTTCCAACAGTTCAACCTCTTTCCGCATCTGACTGTCCTAGACAACATCACGCTCGCGCCGATCTGGGTCCGAAAGAAACCTCGAGCCGAAGCTGAGAGCACAGCTCGGGCGCTGCTGGAGCGAGTGGGTATCCCTGAACAGGCAGAGAAGTTTCCTGGGCAGTTATCAGGGGGTCAACAGCAGCGTGTGGCGATAGCTCGGTCTCTCGCAATGGAGCCTCGGGTGATGCTTTTCGATGAACCCACTTCGGCCCTCGACCCTGAAATGATCAAAGAAGTATTGGACGTTATGAAAGAACTAGCCCGGTCGGGAATAACAATGATGGTTGTTACTCACGAAATGGGGTTTGCTCGTGAGGTCGCGGACAGGATCATGTTCATGGAGGGTGGCGAGATCGTAGAGGTGGGAACCCCTGAACATTTCTTTACCAACCCAACTGAAGACCGAACGAAGCTGTTCTTAAGTCAAATTCTCTAAGGTTGCTCTCAGTGGCGGGTCAGTCCGCTGGAGCCCCATAGGGTGATTTAGCCTTCTTGTAACACTCGGGATGGTAGTGCTCAACGCGGTCCCACTTGTTGTTGACGTACACGTTGCAGATAATTTGGTCTGCACGGATTCTGGCCCGAAACTTGATGAGCTCCTCGCATACTGCACAGTAAGCGGAGTTTCCTGCATCAACGGTTCTTGTGACCGCCCGGCTGCGCCACTTTTTGGTTTTTGTTGCTGATTTGGCGGCCACGATACTCTCCTGTTAACTCAGTCACTATGAGTGCAAAAGGGAAACTAGTCACTAAACGCGCGAGGGAGGTGGATATACGCGCGATTCGCGCGAAAAAATCGCGCGGAAGGTGCATTAATGTCGCATATGCGCGCGAATCGCGCGAATAGAAGGCGGATCAAGAGGTATAGGGAAGAATAGATTTCGCGCGGACCGCGCGATTATCGACCTATGGGCTTGTACTTGATGGGCTTAGGTCCCGCATTGTCGCCGAATTCGCGCTGGCAAAATTCTTCATACTCAGAAAAGTTTCCCTCGAACCAACGAACCTGGCTGTCTCCCTCGAATGCCAATACGTGAGTTGCCACACGATCTAAGAACCAGCGATCATGACTGATTACCACGGCACAGCCTGGGAAAGCCTCCAAACCGGCCTCCAGAGAACGCAGTGTGTCGACGTCTAAATCGTTGGTTGGTTCGTCTAAAAGCAGCACATTGCCCCCAGTCTTTAGGACCTTGGCCAGTTGAACCCTGTTTCTTTCGCCCCCAGACAGGTCGCCAACCTTCTTTTGCTGATCGGGCCCCTTGAAGTTGAACGATGCGACGTAGCTGCGACCATTGACTTCTCTATTTCCAACTTGAACTATGTCCAATCCATCGGTTATTTCTTCATAGACCGTGCTGTCGTTGTCCAACTCGTCTCGAGACTGGTCGACATAAGCCAAATCCACAGTGGCACCTATCGTGATCTCTCCCGAGTCCGGCGCCTCTTCACCGGTAATCATTCGGAACAGAGTGGTCTTGCCGGCCCCATTGGCACCTACCACTCCAACAATTCCAGCCGGCGGCAAGATAAAGGAGAGGTCTTCAATTAAAAGTCGATCGCCGAACCCTTTCATGACGCTCTTCAGCTCGATTACCTGATCGCCGAGTCTTCTGTTCATCGGAATGCTCAGCTCGAGTTTCTCGTCTCGTTGTTCACCCGCCTCATGTTCGGCCAATAGCTGGTCGTATGCAGAAAGCCGAGCCTTACTTTTGGCTTGCCGAGCGCGTGGAGAAAGACGTACCCATTCGAGCTCTTGAGCGAGTGTTCGCTGCCGAGCGTTTGACTGGCGTTCTTCAGAAGCAAGGCGTGCCTGCTTTTGCTCGAGCCAGCCGCTGTAGTTCCCCTCGTAGGGGTAGGCATTGCCATGGTCGAGTTCAAGAATCCAGCCGGCAACGTTGTCGAGGAAATAGCGATCGTGGGTTACCGACACCACCGTCCCGTCATAGTCCTGAAGAAAACGCTCCAACCACGCAACTGATTCAGCATCCAAGTGGTTCGTAGGCTCGTCCAAGAGCAAGAGGTCAGGGTGAGCTAATAAGAGCCGACACAAAGCCACCCGCCGTCGTTCTCCTCCGGAAAGAATCGCAACCGAACTGTCCCCTGGAGGCACCCGGAGCGCTTCCATGGCTATCTCTACCTGGCGTTCTAGATCCCATGCGTTCGAAGACTGAATTTGATCTTCCAACTCTGCTTGCATCGCACCGACCTGTTCCAGGTCTGCGTCAGGGTCGCCCCACATAGCCAGTACTTCGTTATAACGGTCGATAAGAGACTGGGTCTCGGCGACTCCATCCATAACGTTGTCAAAAACACTTTTTGTATCGTCAAGCTGGGGCTCTTGTTCAAGAAGGCCAACCGAATAGCCCGGCGATAGTCGAGCTTCTCCGGTGAAACCGTCATCGAGGCCTGCCATTATTCGCAACACCGATGACTTGCCCGCACCGTTATGTCCCAAGACTCCGATTTTTGCGCCGGGTAAAAAGGCGAGCGTCACGTCTCTTAGGACTTCGCGATCAGGCGGATAGAACCTCTCGAGATTGCGCATTGTAAAGATGAACTCAGATGTCATTTGTTGCTTCTTTTGTGCATGGGGACCAGTGGATCATAAGCCCTTGTTAGGACCCGGGTTGGAGGGTTAACGCAGGGAAAAGCCAACTACGTTTTCGAGGTCCTCAAGTGCCTGCTCCGGACTGACCACTTTGATCGCGGTCATACCAAGCTCAGCCGCAGGCTTGCAGTTGATACCTAGATCATCCAGATAAGCGCAGTCGGACGGGTTTACCTTCAATTCGTTGCAAGCCATTTCGTAAATACGAGGGTCGGGCTTGCGAACGCCCACCTTCGCGGATTCAACTACAACTTCAAACATTTGCATGATGTCTGCAATGACGGCCGCTTGATCGGCTGTTCTGGACATGCCCGAGCCGTGTCCAGATTTCATGTTGTTGGTTATGCAGCCGATAGTGACCCTTTCCTTAAGAATTTCTAGAGCTCGAACCATCTGAGGTCTCACGTCACCGCTAAGGCACCCCAAAACTCGTTCGCCTGAGAGTTCCAGCCCGAACGCTTCAGCTTCCTTTTCGAATAGGTCACAGAATTCGTCGAGGCTTACCTCGCTCCGTTCCATCTTTGCCCAAGCATTGTTATTTGGATTAGTGGAATTAATTTTTCTAATCGAATCTGTTGGGACGCCTACCTCTGCTTCGTAACGTGCGAAAGCTTCGAATGGGCTCGCGGTGATTACTCCACCAAAATCGAATAGAACTGCGGAAACTAATGATTCGCTCTTCACGATCGTGGAGGCTAGCGGGAGCTAGATTCTGGATGTGCGAATCGCGACATGGAATGTCAATAGCCTCAATGCCCGAATGGAACGAGTGGACGAATGGCTTGGCTACGCACGTCCTAATGTTCTCCTAATGCAGGAGACCAAAATGTCAGAAGACCAGTTCCCGCATGACCATTTCGCCCAACTCGGATACGAGAGCGTGCATTTTGGTGAAGGACGTTGGAATGGTGTAGCTATTTTGTCATCGGTCGGGATCGAAGAACCTTTTAAGGGCTTCGCTGACGGTGGCGAAGAAGACTCTGAAGCAAGGATTGTTTCTGCAATTTGCGGTGGCATCAAGGTTTCTTCTGTCTATGTTCCCAACGGGCGTGAGGTCGATCACGATCACTACCGCTACAAATTGTCTTGGATGGCGCGCCTAAAAGGACATCTCGAGGCGACTTGCCAGCCTGATGACCTCCTGCTTGTGGGAGGCGATTACAACATCTGTCCCGACGACAGAGATGTTTGGGACCCCCAAAATCCTATTTCTCGTACTCATGTGACGAAAAAAGAAAGGGATGCATTAACTGCCTTAGAGCAATGGGGTCTGGCGGATGTCTTCCGTGAATTTTATGAAGATGACGGACTTTTCTCCTGGTGGGATTATCGGGATGGGGCTTTTCACAAGAAGATGGGCCTACGAATCGACTTGTTGATGGCGAGTCAACCACTCCTCAAGCGAGCTAATTTTTGTTTAGTTGACCGGACTGCTCGCAAAGGCAAGAAACCCTCCGACCATGCACCCGTCTTCGTAGATCTGGACCGTTAGTCGGGCAACTCGATCAGCTTCCGTCTGCAATCGAAGCTGCTTCTCCGGCAATAACTTGAAGAATCTCGGGGCCAACACGATTGAGACGGTTCTCACCTAAACCGGTAACCGAAGCTAACTCCGACAGCGTAGTTGGGAATTTCTCGGCAACTTCAGAGATTAGATAGTCCGGGAGCAGGGCTGATGGTTCAATTCGACGGGCCCTAGCCGTTTCCTCGATCCAATTTCTGAGGCGACGGTCGCGTAGGTCTGCGTCAGTGTTGAAATTTCCAGCTAATTCTTGTCGTGCCTTAGCCAAATAAGAAACGCTTACCTCCTTAGCGGAGGCCGAAGGCACCTGATCCGATGTCACGATGAGATCGAGCCACGGAGATGGTTCGCGGTTCTGGAGCGATTGTCCGACGCGTCTGGACTTTGACCAAGTCAGATGAAGATGTCGCTGCGCTCGCGAAATAGCGACATAAAGAAGTCGACGTTCCTCAGGATCGTCGGGTCGAATGGGAACTAATCCCTTCTCAACACCCGCGATGACCACACTGGGCCACTCAAGACCCTTAGCGGCATGAAAAGTGGCCAAATCTACGCCATCGACCTCAGAGTCCAAATCGCCGGGGCGTAGTGTCTTGAGCCAGTCTCGGAATTCTGAGCCGGAAGCATTGAAATTTTCTTTGCTGAACTGAACTGCAAGCTCAGCCACTCGTTTTTGGGTCCCTTGATCGAAGTCTTCGAATAAGTCTGCTGCGACGGTGGGAAAATCTGACCCAGCGTCGCACAACTGTTCGATGAGGTCTTTAACTTCCGGGAGCTTGAAAATGCCGCCTTGGCTTCTAAACCTAAAAGGCACTTGAAGCTGAACAAATGTGTCAGCTATCAGCTGTAGTTGATCGTTCGTGCGGGCGAGAACAGCATGATTTGACCACCTCGTTTCTGGCGATCGGAGTTCTCGGAGGTATCGAGCGATGCCAATCGCTTCCTCAGTCTCATTCGCAAAACTACTTTGTGTTGGAAATTCACCTTCGGAGAAAGCGTTGCCATTCGAAGACGGAGCTTCATGAAGAACAGCGTTTGCGGCATCGATGATTCTCGGTTGACTTCGATAGTTGTCTGTCAGCGCAACGGTCTTGGCGGATGGAAAATGATCTAAGAATTCGGTCAGCAATGAAAAATCAGCACCGTTCCATCCATAGATTGCCTGGTCCGGATCGCCAACTACCGAAAGATCTTGCCGGTCTCCGAGCCACGTCTTGAGAAGCTCAAATTGGACCCGGTTGAGGTCTTGGAACTCATCGACGAAGAAGTGACGAAAAACCCAGTGTTGAGCGTCGCGAAATGCTTTGTCAGTTCTCAGCAAGTGGGTGCATTCAACGAGAATGTCATCGAAGTCAAGAAGTCTGCGCTTTCGCTTATATGAAATAAAAGAATCTTGCAGATCGGCTACTTGGTGAGCCCAAACTTGACCAACTCGTGCGATACCTGGCCCGTTTCTGTACTCATCGGAAGTCAGATTTTGGGAATTTAGCCAATCGATTTCGGTGACGACAGTACTGAGTGTTAGATGGGGAAAGTCGCGAATGATTTCTGTGAGTACAGCGCGTCTGCCCGCCAATACAACTGGAGGGCGCTTGCCATGATCAAGTCTGTACTGCCTAATTTGGGCTAAAGCGATTGCATGAAACGTTCCGACGGCCCCTAGATCCCTAATACCCATTTTGTTGAGCCGAGCACGAAGTTCATGAGCTGCGCGCCGCGTAAACGTTAGGGCCATCACTCGCCGCGCATCAGCGCTTCCATCGTCGATCCGGCGAGCGATGAGGTGAGTAAGGACTCGAGTTTTGCCGGCTCCCGGACCGGCGAGAATCCTCAATGGCGTTTCAGTGGACTCCACTGCCGTCCGCTGTTCGCCGCTCAAATTATCGAAGCGCGTGCCGGATGCATCCGATATCGACGGTATTGAGTCGAAGTTTTCGACGCCTTGCCGGTTGCCCACCCCTCTGACGCTACCTCCTCGGTAGGACTGTGGCTTCGTTGCGTCTACTCTCGCACTATGGCTCACTCGATGACCGTCGTTAGTTTGGTTCCTAGCGTGACTGAAACCCTGATTGCGTGGGGCATCCAACCGGTTGCTTGTACCCGTTTTTGTGAACGTCCGGAAATTGAAAGCGTCGGGGGGACGAAAGATCCAGATGTTGAAGCGATCGCGGCGTTAGCTCCCGAGTTGGTGATAGTGGATCGCGAAGAAAACCGATTCGAGGACTACCAATCCCTGCTGAGACACGATCTCACTGTCGAGGCTCTCGATGTAACGTCCTTGTCAGATGTCAGTTCTCAGATATCGCGACTTGCATCGATCTTCGGTATCGAATGGTCGTACTCGCCAGGGCCGCCCAAAGTCGCTCGAGACCTGACCGCGTTTGTTCCCATCTGGAAACGCCCGTGGATGACCATTGGTTCGCGAACTTATGGGGTTTCCTTGCTGGAACATTTAGGGATTGAAGTGCTTTTTTCCGGATCTAACGAGTCGTATCCCACTCTTACCGATGAAGCTGTGTCGACTTTGAGCGCCGACATTATCTTGGCTCCGAGTGAGCCTTACCCGTTCGGAGAGCGGCACTTGAAAGAGTTGGAGGCTATCGCCCCGACGTATTTTGTCGATGGGCAAGATCTCTTTTGGTGGGGCTCGCGTACCGCCGATGCGATACAGCGATTAGATGCACAGATAGAAACCATTATTCAGAAAGATTTTTAATGTCTTTGGAACGAACTGGAAAAGCTCACAACGAGGACACGGAATTGTTCTATGTGGCGTCAGGGAATAGCGCAGACCCCTCGGTGATGTTCATAAATGGTCTGGGGAGCCAGCTAATTAACTTCTTACCCGGTTGGGTAGAAAAATTCTGCGCTGCTGGTTTTTATGTTGTTCGTATGGATAATCGAGACGTTGGAATGTCATCGAAGACAAACGGTGAACCGCCGACGATGGAAGCCTTAATTGAGAGTTGGTCTGGCGATCGGTCAGTAACCGAGGTCGAGGCTCAATATGACCTATCTGATATGGCAATGGACTGCGTTGCAGTCATGAACGAATTGGGTTTGCAGCAAACCCACGTGTGGGGGATGTCGATGGGCGGCATGATTGCCCAGACTTTGGCCATTAATCACCCTGACCGGTTGGCTTCGATGACGAGTGTCATGTCTACGACTGGTGAACCCGGCGTGGGCCGGTCGACATCCCAATCTGCTGCGCAACTCCTGACTGAAGGAGCAGACCGTGAAGAGGTTGTAAGCAATGCGGTGGCAGCCCGAAAGCTTCATGGCGGATCTTTATACGACGAAGGTTGGGCGCGTGCGCTCGAAGAAGCGGCATATGACCGTTGCTATCACCCTGACGGGAAAATATGGCAACTGCTGGCGATTATGGCATCAGGCTCTAGAGCCGAACTGCTGCCCAAGGTGACTGTTCCCACCATGGTCGTTCACGGAAGACTCGACCCCTTGGTTCAGTTAGATGGCGGTATTTCAACAGCGGGTCTAATTCCGGGCGCAGAACTGGTCATCCATGATGAAATGGGTCATGACACCCCTGAGCCATTGTGGGGGCGATACTTAGCTGATTTCCAACGATTGGTGAGTACAACACAATGACATCATCCAACTTAATTACAGACATAACGCAGCTTGATGCCCTATACGGAGATGCCTCGCCCCGATCGCTCACGAAAGAAATCGACGCTCTCAACTCTCAATATCAGTCCTTTATCGAAGCCTCGCCCTTTATGGCCGTTGCAACTGTTGGCATGGAGGGCCTTGATTGTTCGCCTAGGGGCGAACAGGGCAGTGTGGTGCGCGTTGTTGACGCAAACACAATTCAATTTGCTGACCGTAGAGGAAATAACCGACTCGATACTTTGCGGAACATTGTCGAGGATGACCGCATAGCGCTCCTGTTTCTAGTGCCAGGAATAGGTGAGACCATGCGGGTTAATGGTCGCGCCACTATTTCTATTGCTCCAGAGTTGATTGAAGCCTTTACCGTCGATGGAAAATCACCTAAGACGGTGGTCGAAGTGAAGGTGGAGCGGGTCTACTTCCAGTGCTCGAAAGCATTAGTCCGTTCCGGTATCTGGGATAGTGATATAGCCCGGAGCTTCGGCGATGTTCCATCAGCTGGTGAGATGTTGGCGGCAACAACCAATGACTCTTTCGACGCCCTTGAGTATGACCGAATGCTAGAAAAGCGCTACAGCGACGAGCTTTGGTAAGACATTCAGCGAGCAAGGGCAACTGTTGGTTAAGTACTAGATTGTCTGAGACGTATGTAGGGAGACGTGTATGGGTCCACTTCAGGGAATTCGTGTAATAGAACTTCAAGGCATCGGCCCGGGGCCGTTTTGCGGCATGATGCTAAGCGACATGGGCGCCGAGGTCATCAGAATCGACCGGGCTGGGAACGTTACGGGTGGTGACCCGGACACTCCCCCCAAGGATGTACTTGCCCGGGGGCGATCTTCCATCGGTGTGGACTTAAAAAACCCAGAAGGAGTTGAGGTCGTTTTACGACTGATCGAGACGGCCGACGCGCTAATTGAAGGTTTCCGCCCTGGAGTTATGGAACGATTGGGATTAGGCCCCGAAGAATGTCTTGCGCGAAACCCCCGGCTTGTTTTCGGGCGTATGACAGGGTGGGGGCAAGAAGGCCCTTATTCGATGGCGGCAGGGCACGACATTAACTACATCGCTCTAGCCGGCGCTCTCGAGCCCATTGGTCGTAACGGAGAAGCACCGGTGCCCCCGCTTAACCTCGTCGGTGATTTTGGCGGAGGAGGTATGTTGCTGGCATTCGGTGTCGCGTGCGGGATAGTAGAAGCACAGCGATCAGGGCAGGGCCAAGTAGTCGACGCGGCAATGGTTGATGGAGCTGCCACTTTGATGGCTATGTTCCACTCAATGAGAGCCATGGGCGTGTGGAACGACGAACGTGGAACCAATTTGCTTGATACAGGAAGCCACTTCTACGACGTATATGAATGCTCTGACGGAAAGTACATTTCGATTGGATCAATCGAGCCGCAGTTTTATTCCGAACTTCTTCGTCTAACAGGACTCGAACAAGACGAAGCATTTGCGGATCAGATGGCTAGAAGTTCTTGGCCCGAATTGAAAGAGCGCATTGGTGATGTGTTCAGGACCAAATCAAGAGACGAGTGGTGTGAGATCATGGATGCCACCGATGTGTGCTTCGCTCCGGTTCTTTCGTTGGCAGAAGCACCTCAACACCCGCACAATCAACATCGCGAGGTGTTCACCGAAGTAGCAGGAGTCATGCAACCCAACCCGTCTCCACGCTTTAGTCGCACTAAAGAAGGGATACAGGGCCCACCATCGCACGAGGGACAAGACACTGACGCAGTTCTTCGATCCGCGGGCTATGACGCTGATGACATTTTGAAGTTACGCGACGTGGGGGCAGTGGCCTGACAGCGGAAAGCAACCCTGAGTTTGGCGGGGCGCCTGCCGGGTTACCCCACAACCTTGTTCCCCTCTATGCGGAGGCGCAAGGAGTCATGGAAGTTTCGCCTGCTTCAGCTTGCGCTCTTCTCAGAATAGTTATTCGCTCAGTCATTCAAGAACGCGGTCTTCGCGGTCGGCATATAGCCCGCGACGTCGCAACTTTGGTTGACCAAGGTGCACCTGTAGGTCTTCTTCGAGCTCTTGACGTGGTCTCGATGAGTGAAGAATCTTCGAAGAACCCGGCAGAGTTACAACTTATCGATGGTCACAGTGACGCCCAGAACTTGACCATGTTTTTGCATCTCCTCGCAGATCAAACGAGTTAAAACGCTGATGCTTGGCACGTTCCACGTGTTCGCTTGCTGGGTGCTGGTCATCGGAAATGGCTTAGCCGGAATATGGGCGTTGACCGCCAACCGCCTTTCGTGGCTACAAACAGTGTGGTTGTGGTGGTTCACAGGGTTTTTCCAGCTTTGGGTCTTTGTCCAATTGACAATCGCCGCGCTTCACCTGAACGCAAATGAGGGAGCCCCACAGTCGTTTCATGTCTTTTACGGAGTTCTGTCAGCAGTCACAGTAGCAATCCTGTACAGCTACAAGAATCAGATGAAGCAACACCAAAATGCGTTATATGGATGGGGCGGACTTTTCATAATGGGACTTGGTATACGCGCCCTTGTGCTGCTCTAACACAGGACCCCTGGCCCTACTCGAATCAGCCTGCTAGTCGCTCGGACAGTCTGCTTAGTTGAACCCGCATCTGGTCAGGAAGTCTTTCGCCAATCGACTCATAATGTTCTTCGATCAGCGCAAGCTCGCTTTTCCACTCATCTTCATTTACGGCCAAGAGAGTTTGGAGTTCTTCGGGCTCAAGGTCGAGTCCCGAGACGTCTAAATCTTCAGGCTTCGGCACCATTCCGATCGCAGTTTCAACGGCATCAGTTGTTCCGCTGATGCGTTCTAAAACCCATTTCAAAACTCTTGCATTTTCGCCAAATCCAGGCCAAATGAAATTTCCCTCATCATTTTTACGGAACCAATTTACGTAGAAGAGTTTCGGCAGATTTGCCCCGGGGTGATCTCCGATATCAAGCCAATGTTGGAAATAATCACCGAAGTTGTAGCCGCAAAATGGCAGCATCGCGAATGGATCGCGGCGAACTTGCCCGACGGTTCCCGCGGCTGCGGCAGTCTTTTCAGATGACATCACTGACCCCAAGAAGACCCCGTGTTCCCAGCTAAGAGCTTCTGCGACCAGAGGGACGGTGGTTGCTCGCCGCCCGCCGAAAAGAATGGCCGATATAGGAACTCCAGCTGGATCTTCCCAGGAAGGTGCGATCGATGGGCATTGGGAAGCAGGCACAGTAAATCGAGCGTTGGGGTGGGCAGCAGGACTCTCCGATTCAGGAGTCCAGGTCTGGCCTTTCCAGTCAATCAAACGAGCCGGCGCCTCGTCGCTAAGTCCTTCCCACCAAACATCGCCGTCGTCAGTTTCGGCGACATTTGTAAATACACAATTTCCGGACAGGGTAGCTAAAGCGTTCGGATTGGTTTCTTGACCTGTGCCAGGTGCAACTCCGAAAAACCCTGCTTCAGGATTTATGGCATACAGCTGACCATCTTCACCGAATTTCATCCACGCGATGTCGTCCCCAATTGTTTCAACTTTCCATCCCGGAAGGGATGGAATCATCATCGCCATGTTCGTTTTGCCACAAGCGGATGGGAAAGCTGCCGCGACGTACTTGGTTTCACCCCCGGGAGGAGTGACTCCGACTATAAGCATGTGCTCAGCCAACCAGCCTTCATCGCGAGCCATCGTAGAAGCGATCCGAAGAGCGAAGCATTTCTTGCCGAGAAGGGCATTGCCCCCATAACCGGAACCGTAGGACCAAATTTCCCGAGTTGCCGGGAAGTGCACAATGTACTTGTTGTCCGCATCGCAAGGCCAAGGAACATCATCCTGGCCATTGGCTAGGGGCGCACCCAGTGAGTGGATACATGGAACCCAAGCCTGATCCCCGAGAGCATCTAAAGCGCCTTGTCCCATACGAGTCATTATTCGCATCGACGCAGCGACGTACGGTGAATCAGTAAGTTGAACACCGATATGAGCGATAGGTGACCCCAACGGCCCCATTGAGAATGGGACAACGTACATCGTGCGACCCTGCATGGCGCCCCTGAACAACGAGAGCATCTCCTCTCGCATGGATTCTGGGTCACGCCAGTTGTTGTTGGCCCCAGCATCAATTGGATCTTCCGTGCAGATAAATGTCCTGTCTTCGACTCTGGCGACGTCGCCTGGGTCAGATCGGGCTAGGAAGCTATTTGGTCTTTTCGCGTCGTTTAAGGGCAAGAGAGTCCCTTGTTCCACCATCGAATTGGTGAATCGGTCGTACTCTTCCTCTGTTCCGTCGCACCAATAGATCGAGTCGGGAGTGAGCACTTCGGCCCAGCTATCAACCCAATCGTGAAGGTTTTGGTTGGTGGTCATTCCAGGCATTCAGACCTCCGCTGGTTCTCAGGCGTCAACTGGGGCAAATCCCCAGCATCTGATCACGCGTCGCCCCCCGCGGCTGTGATCCAATCAGGTGTACCAAGGTCCACTTCGCTGCCCAACCGAAGATGGGTGGCTAATCCTTGTTCGTCGAGGTCAAAAATGACCCTCTGCCCCTGTCTAACCATCCGAAAAACAGAACCTTCAAGCGCATCGAGGGCGAGGTCGTACTCAGAGCGGTCGACGTCGTCAACTACGACGCCTGTTCTCGATTGTGGGTCATATGACTTTATGACACCCTGCACAGCTGGCCTCCGGTGGCGCTCCTGAAGTTTAAAATTCGGAAAATAATGCTTGCTTCCATGTTGACCCTAGGGCGCTAAGAGAAGCGGGCACAACTTATCAAGTGCTGAAAGCAATGGGGGGGAGGTTTAGCTTTCGGATTAGTCACCTATTCATAGTGCCGCTCACCGGTAGCATCGGCGTTTGTGGAAACTGTCTCCTCATTGACTACCAAAAACGTTGTCGAAGCTCTCTCAATGTTTCATGCTGCGTTGGGAGACCACAAAGAGTCGATCAATAGGCTAAACGTCTACCCAGTGCCCGACGGTGACACGGGCACCAATATGTTCTTGACTGTGGCGTCGGTATTGGAGGAATTGAACGGCGTCGACCCAAACGACAGGACAGCGGTGTGCGGTGCGATTTCACATGGATCGCTGATGGGTGCTCGCGGAAATTCCGGTGTCATTTTGTCGCAAGTGCTGAGGGGGATGAGCAACCGCTTCGCTCAAGCAAATGAAATTGATGCGGAAGTACTAGCGGTAGCCCTTAGCGAAGCAAGCGTTGCAGCGGACGGCTCAGTGATGAAACCGGTAGAGGGCACCATCCTTACCGTGGTGCGTGAAGTTGCAAAAGCAGCACGAGACGCCGCAAATTCCGAATCGATACTGCGAACCGTTGAACTTGCTCTTGAAGAAGGGAAAGCTGCGCTAGATCGCACGCCAGAACAGTTAGAGGTGCTGCGTGAAGCTGGGGTAGTCGACGCAGGAGGAGCTGGATTCCTTTTGTTGTTGCACGCGTTTCTTTCGATTATCGACGGACGCGAACTACCGGAGGCAACGGAAGAGGGGCCATTCGTCGCTGTGACAGAACCGCCTATCGGTGACGAACTATCTGAACTCCGGTACGAAGTTATGTACCTACTCAACGCACCGGACCAGTCGATCGAAGAATTTAAAAAGATTTGGGCTGGCCTGGGAGATTCAATCGTCGTGGTTGGCGGAGATGGTCTTTGGAACTGTCATATACATACAAATGACATTGGCCCGACTATTGAGGCGGGAATCGAGGTGGGACGGCCGGAACGGATAAGGGTCACTGACCTAAGCGAAGAGGTTATGGAGGAGAGATGGGTTCGCGAGGCAGCAGAAGTTGGAAAGATTGACGAGAGAGTTGTGGCTGATGAAGTGCCATGTGCTGTGGTTGCAGTGTCACCGGCAAGTGGTATCAGTCGAATCTTTCACAACCTTGGTGTCCAGGAGCTTGTTCTGGGTGGGCAAAGCATGAACCCGTCTACCTCTGAACTGCTAGATGCTGTTGAGCGAGCGCCTGGCGAAGAAGTTCTCATATTGCCAAACAATTCGAACATCGTGGCCGTAGCCCAAGCTGTCGACGCCGAGACATCAAAGACCGTGGTCGTCATACCAACTATCTCAATCCCGGGAGGCTTGGCGTCGTTACTCGGATATGACCCGCAGGCTACTGCGGCACAGAATTCCCTAACGATGACTGAGCTCGTTGACGGAGTGAAAGTTGGTGAGGTAACCCAGGCCGTTCGTCCGACTAATACCGGTGTCGGCGAAGTAGCAACGGGCGACTGGATAGGTTTGGATAGCGACGGTATATGTTCGATAGGGAGCTCCCTGACGCAAGCTGCGACCGCGCTGCTAGAGCAGCTTGTCGATGATCATGACGAAATCCTTTCCGTAATTGCGGGTGATGAGGCAACTGATGCTGATGTACGCGCCGTAACAGAGTGGATGTCTGAAAACCGACCGGGAGTAGACACTGAAGTTCATAAAGGCGGGCAGAGCCATTACCCGTTCTTTTTTGGAGTGGAGTGACAGAGCCGATCTCTTTGCGGGAACTCGACGCCATAGGTGTTGATCGACTCCAAGGAGTAGGCGAGCAGCGACGAACTTCTCTGGAAGAAGCGCAGATTCACTCGGTGTTTGAGCTACTCACCCACTACCCAAGGCGATATATAGATCGAAGCCACGAAGCCAAACTTGGTGACGTTCATCCAGGTCAAGAGGTAATGGTTGTAGGTGAAATCGAAAGTGTCGCATCTCGAAGGACCCGAAATCGGAGGTCCATAGTTGAAGCGTCATTATCCGATGACACCGGCAGTGTGGAATTGGTCTTCTTCAATCAGGCGTGGCGAGCCAAGCAACTCTCTCAAGGCCTAACGGTTGCATTGTTTGGAAAGGTCGATCGTTATCGAGGCCGTCTTCAAATGACGAACCCCCTTGTAGACCTAGTCGGGGATCGGACCGGACGGATCGTGGCAATTTACCCGCAGTCGAGTAAGGCTGGACTTACAACTTGGGATATAGGGCGTTGGTGCGGCGAAGCCTTGCGGCGCTGTCGGGGTCGACAGATAGCAGATCCGATTCCTGAGGACTTCCTCAACAAGATGGGTCTCATGGATCGTATGAGCGCATTCGATGCGATTCATCAACCCAACTCGATGTCAGAGGTACTTGGGGCTCGAGACAGGCTGGTACTGGACGAATTATTGAGAGTGCAGCTCGTCCTGCGCATGCGAAAAATGAAGCGCCTGCACGACGCTTTGGGCGTGAAGCACTCAAATCAGGGCGAGCTTCCCGATCAGTTTATTAGAGGTCTACCTTTCGAGCTCACCGCCGCACAGCAGAGAACAATTGCTGAGGTCAGAGCTGATCTCGAGTCGGATCAACCGATGCACCGACTTCTCCAGGGCGATGTTGGAGCGGGCAAAACACTAGTGGCGATGTATGCGATGTTGGTGGCTGTTGCTGATGGTCATCAAGGTGCTCTTATGGCTCCTACTGAAGTCTTGGCTGAGCAGCACCATCTCAATTTGTTTGAGTTGGCGAAACATTTAGAAGTGTCGGATGAGTCGACGCTTAGCGGAAAGAGGCCCCTGTCGATCAAATTGTTAACTAATGGCGTTACCGGAACGGACCGAAGTCAGATCCTAAGGGGAATGTCGGAGGGCAGAGTTGATCTTGTCATTGGGACGCACGCCCTTATCCAAGAAGGCGTCAACTTTGACTCTCTCAGCGTGGTCGTTGTTGACGAACAACACAGGTTTGGTGTCGAACAGAGATCTGTTCTCAGGGAACGTGGGCGGCAAGATGGGCGTTTGCCTCATCTGTTGGTAATGACCGCCACCCCAATACCTCGAACTGCGGCTATGACCGTTTACGGTGATCTTGAAGTCTCGACATTGAATGAACTCCCGCCGGGTAGATCGCCGATTGCTACGCGCTGGGTTTCGAAAGACCTTGTGTCCGTCTGGGAACATGTTCGCTCCGAAGCCGGTCAGGGACGGCAGGCCTACGTGGTTTGTCCATTGATCGAAGAAAGTGACAAGTTGGACGCGAGTTCTGCTGAGAAAACGCGGGAAGAGTTAGCCGAAGGCGAGCTTTCGGAGTTGAGAGTTGGCATCCTTCACGGTCGCCTGAGTGCTGCCGAAAAACAAAAGACGATGGACTCGTTTCGGGAGGGCGATCTAGACGTTCTAGTTGCGACCACTGTGATTGAAGTTGGCGTCGATGTTCCCAATGCCACAACAATGGTTATTTTGTCTGCGGACCGGTTTGGCATAGCGCAGCTTCATCAGCTTCGCGGAAGAGTAGGCAGAGGCAGTCACGAATCGGTTTGTTTTTTGGTATCTACCGACGAAGTATCAGCTGATGCCGAAGCGCGCCTCAGAGCGCTGGAGGAATCGACTGATGGCTTTGCGCTGGCAGAGCGGGACTTAGAACTTCGAGGGGAGGGAACTATTTTTGAACAGCGACAGTCAGGTCGAAATGATCTCAAGCTGGCGTCGTTAGCCAGAGATCGGATCTGGGTTGAACGCGCCCGCGATATAGCTACACAGCTTGTCGACGTGCAAGGCTCGTTAGATGAACACGGATTCCTTGAAGATGAGGTCCGTTGGTTTGTGGAGCGACGTGACGACGATGCGGAGAACCTTTCAAGGGGATAGCGAAATTTGACCTAGTCGGGCTCAATAACAATGTCCCACCGGTCGAGACAGTCTCTACAGCGATAAGCCACTACGTCGCCAGGTTGAAACCCTTCGTCAGGTTCTTCGAAACTAATCAGACCGCATAACCCTCCGCAGTCGACGCAGATAATCGATTCAGGGACTTCCATGTCCATAGTGTGCCGTTAGTGTCGTGACATGCGCATTGTTGGAGGAGAATTGAGCGGTCGCCGAATCGCGGCTCCCCGGGATGAAACAGTTCGACCTACTTCCGATCGAGCGAGAGAAGCGATCTTTAACATGTTGTATAGCCTTGGCTTACCTAAAGGTTGCCGAGTCGTAGACCTCTTTGCAGGTTCAGGTGCTCTTGGTATCGAAGCCTTATCGCGCGGAGCCGAGGAAGCCTATTTTGTTGATAAGAGCGCCGAATCCTGTCGAACCATCAAAGACAATCTAGAGGGGCTGGCCATATATGGAAGGGTGATCCAAGGAGACGCGCTCCAAAAGCTCGAGTCGCTTGAGGTCGATCTCGTCTTAGCGGATCCGCCCTATGGATTTGATGATTGGAACCGATTGTTGACGGCAGCGGGTAAGGCAGTTGTGGTGGCTGAGAGCGATAGTGCTATCGAGGCTTTAGAAGGCTGGGAGGTCGTGCGTTCGCGAAAGTACGGGCGAGCAATGGTGACTATTTTGCTGCCGATCAAAAGGGATGACGGTTGATTTCCGTGAATTTGAGGTGTTGACAGTGGAGGATTTCGCTCAGGATCGGTACCGTTTTGTATAGACCGAACCGTTAGGCGAGGAGACGCTCGTGGTTAAGGTTCTTTATCCGGGGTCGTTTGACCCTGTTCATAACGGCCACATGGAAATTTGCGCTGCGTCAAGTCGCATGTTTGATCACGTTGTGGTGGCGGTAATGAGAAATCCGCAAAAGTCTTCGCCTCTATTTGATGACGAAGAGCGAATCTCAATGCTTGCAGAAGCATGCGCGCATTTGACGAACGTCGAGGTTGTGCAGTTCGGAGAACTCGTTGTCGACTTAGCTCAGCGCCTAAATGTTGATTTCATAGTGAAAGGCCTCAGGAGTTCAGCCGATTTTGAGTCGGAACTGCAGATGGCTCAGACAAACAAATCTGTTAGTGGCGTCGAAACAGTGTTTCTGCCTTCAAGCAGCGAAAACTCATTTATTGCGTCCAAGTACATTCGGGATATCACCCTATTCGGGACTGACTGTTCACACCTTGTACCCGACTCAGTCGCTGAGCGCCTCCGAGAGAAGATGCCCAAGTGACAGAGGCCGCACCCTTAAGCGGTCCCGGTGTAGAAGCTTTAGTGCGTCGGGTGATTGACGTGATTAACGCGGCACGCCCAATGCCTCTTTCTACGTCGGTGATGGTCAGCAGGGATGAAATTGTTGATTTATTGGAGGCCGCTCTAACGGAATTGCCCGAAGAAGTAAGAGAAGCAAGATGGCTCTTAAAAGAGCGAGAGGATCTTCTGTCAAAGGCGAGGGTCGACGCGGGACTTGTTATTGAAGAAGCTCGAACCCGCGTAGCTCAGATGGTTCAGCGAACCGAAGTCGTGAGGTCAGCTGAACTAAAGGCTCGTCAAACAGTTGAACAGGCGGAAGCTCAAGCTCGAAGACGACAACACGAAGTTGACGACTACCTCGATGAAAAGCTTGAGAAGTTCGCGGTAGCTCTTGAAAAGATTCAGAGTCAAGTGATGAACGCGAGGTCGCTCTTGCAACCGCAAATGCCCGAACCAGAACCTGATGTCGAGTCGGACCCTCAAACCCCCTCAGCTTCTGGGGTCTTTGACCAGGATGAGAATTGAACAATGAGAGTTCTTTGTCTGCTCTGAGGGTCCCATTGGAGAGACTTCAACGCCTAGAGCCGATTCGAACCTGGCAAGTTGAGGTAAGTGCGGCACAGTTGGAAGACTTGGAGGCTCCTCTGCAGATTGGTGATGTTCTTATCCCTTCGGACCGTCTCGTTGCGATAAATCTCGTGTTGGACAAAGTTAGTGAAGGAGTCGCAGTTAGTGGCAAGGTTGCGGTTAATTGGATTGCCGATTGTGCGCGCTGTTTGCGTCAAATAGATGGCCAAGCTGCGGCAGAAATCGAAGAATTATTTGAGCAAAATCCGCGAGAAGGTGAGTCGTATTTGTTGGGCGACGAGTTCCTTGATCTGACGGTCATGGTTCGAGAAGCGATCCTCCTGGAGCTCCCTGTCGGTGTGGTGCGATGTCTAAATGTTCAAGAGTGTTCTGAAGCAGCACCGAGTTACGGGGAGAAAAAAAATGAGTCCTCGGAAGAAGTGTCGGAATCTGACTTGAGAGACCCGCGTTGGGCGGCATTAGACGAGCTGGTGTTTGAGGAAGAGTGAAGAATGAACAAAGTGTCTCAGTTCGCTATTCAAGTAGGTGCTTCAGTAGTAGGTCGAACTCCATTCGGGTAGCCTCTAAGTTTGCGCTGGTAGTTGTTGGCGCTTGAGACACCGATCCGCGTTGCTTGGCTAAGACTGGTCACTGGAACTAAATCGGGCCCCTATTCGCTTGCCGGCGAGTTTTGCCGTGCCAATTTGTTGAGGTCGACGATGGCCGTTCCAAAGAAAAAGACTTCTAAGTCAAAAACACGCAGTCGTCGAGCAGCAGCATGGAAACTTCGTCCCTCGTCTCGCAGTACTTGTCCGCGTTGTGGTGCAGCGAAATTGCCTCATAGGGTCTGTGGCAACTGCGGTTGGTACGCGGGTCGCCAAGCGGTCGAAGTCGGCTAACGAGTCATATCGAATATGAAGCCGGTTGTTGTCGACGCCATGGGTGGCGATAACGCCCCTTCAATCGTGGTTGAAGGCGTCCGCGCAGCGATAGATGCCGGTATTCCTGTCGAGTTGGTCGGAGACCCCGGGTTAGTGGGTGACTGTGGCGACATTGTTTTGCATGCTGCTTCCGAGATTATAGGGATGGCAGAGGAGCCGGGACGCGCTGTCCGGAATAAGAAAGACTCATCGATAGTGCGCGCCGCGGAATTGGTTCGAGATGGACATTGCTCGGCAATGGTGAGTGCTGGAAACACAGGGGCCGTAGCAGCCGCAGCCCTTTTAAGGATGAAACGGATCAAGGGCGTTAGTCGTCCTGCCATAGCAACCACTCTTCCAGTGCCGGATGGGCCTCCCAAGGTTCTGCTTGACTCAGGTGCCATGGCTGACTGTCAGCCTGATTGGCTGCAACAGTTTGCTCGGATGGGTTCAGCGTTTAGCCAAGTTCGCTACGACTTGCAGACACCCCGTGTTGGATTGGTCTCTATTGGAGAAGAGCCTGAAAAAGGCAACCAGTTGGTGAAAGACACACATCGACTGCTGGCAGAGGACACCACAATTAACTTCATTGGCAATGTCGAAGGACGTGACGTTCTCAGTGGTGATGTGGACGTTCTGGTGGCGGATGGATTCACCGGGAATGTGATCTTGAAAACATTAGAAGGCACGCTCCAATTTCTCGTTGGAGAGATAATCGCTGCATTGACCAGCGAAGAAGCAGCCTCTGTAGGAGTCGAGGCGCTAGGTCATCTGGCGCCAATAGCGGCGGAACTCAATCCGGATGCTGTGGGTGGAGCAATGTTGCTTGGGGTTAATGGGGTGGCCATTATCAGCCATGGTTCAGCTGGGCCCACTGCGATTTTAAATGCATGTCGAGTGGCTAAAGATATGGTTGAACGCGAACTTGTCGCCGAACTGACCTCAGCGGTCGCTTACTAGACCCAATCACCTTGCAACTACCTTTAGTGGTATTTTGGTGATAAACCTCACTCAAAGTGCTATATAGGTGTTTCTGCTATGGTTAGAACATCGGATACCGTCCATAGGAGTCGTATTGCCCGCCGAAACACACGTCGAACAAAGCCAACCGGACCGAGAGTCAGTATTTGACATAATTCGCGACCAACTGTCGGACATCCTTGAAATTGATCCGGGCCGTATCACAGAGTCCTCATCGTTTGTAGAGGATCTCGAGGCAGATTCCCTTGCTTTAATCGAACTTGTAGAGGGCCTCGAAGAGGAACTCTCTGAACGTACGGTGGGATTTCGGATAGAAGATGAAGATCTAGAAGACCTAAAGACAGTTCGCGACGCTATCGACTATGTGATGGCCCGAATTGGCTAGAACCTTAGAGGTCGAAGATCGGCTGCGACTGTTTGCCGATCGCGTCGGGTACTGCTTTGAGGACCCCAGCCTTTTGCAACTTGCCATGTCTCACAGAAGTTGGTGCGCTGAGCGAGGCAACTCTCCGTCGAACGAGCGGCTGGAGCTTTTGGGTGACGCTGTGCTTGGATATTGCGTCACCTCTCACCTATACCGCATTCATCCTGACTGGAATGAGGGCGACCTAGCCCAAGCGAGATCGTCGGTGGTGAACTCTTCGTCTTTGGCAGAGGTAGCGCAGCGCTACGATCTAGGCAGCGCTTTGCTGCTAGGAGTCGGCGAAGAACGATCCGGGGGTAGAGGCAAGGAATCACTTCTCTGTGATGCCTTTGAAGCGCTTTTAGGGGCTATTTACCTTGACGGGGGTATGGAGCCAGCAGAAGCCTTCGTACTTGAAGCCTTGAAGCAACGAATGACACAAGTAGCCGATGACCCTGGTGTCGACGACGCCAAAACCAGGTTGCAAGAATTCGTCGTGCGGTCCTATGGCGACTCACCGAACTATGTCGTGACCGATAGCGGCCCCGATCACAACAAGTCCTTCCATTCGCAGGTCTGGTTCGGCGGCAGCGTTCAAGGGGAAGGTCAAGGAACATCCAAGAAACAAGCTGAGCAAGCGGCTGCCGCCCATGCCTGGCAGACCCTCAAAGCAACAACCGAACCTGATCGATCGACCACGTAAGGAATAATTGAACATGCTGGAACTCCCTGAACTTGAAACCGCCCGACGTGATCTCGACCGGGAAATCGGTGGCCTGAAGATAAAAGAGGTAGATGTGCTCGGGCCAAAGCGTCTAATTCCGGGTCAAGCAAATAAAAATGGGCTGACGAAGTCACTCTCTGGGCGCAAAATCTCAAGTGTCAAGCGTGTTGGCATGCTGATTTGCCTTGACGTGGGTAGTGGTGAATCTTTAGTCATCAACCTTGGCCCCGGCGGAACGCTGCGCAGAGCAGTCAACAAAGACCAGAAAGAACCGGACACGCAATTGATCATCACTTTCACCCAGAAGGGACAATTGCGATTGCTCGACGGTGAGAAATCAGCGACCGTTAACTTGGTTCAGAATGAAGAAATTGATCAAGCCTTCCCAGAAGTAGCGGAGCTTGGCTTTGATCCGGTCGACGAACCCATCTCGTGGACGGACTTTGGCCGGAGATTGCTCGAGTGCGACACGAAGCTGCGACCATTACTCATGGATCAAACGTTCGTAGTTGGTTTGGGCCCCATTTATAGCGACGAGATCCTTCATGCAGCGCTTCTTCGACATGACAGAGTTGCTAATCAACTGATTACACAAGAAATACGTAGGTTGTATCGGTCAATCGTTGAGACGATCCACAACGCTGTGAAGCACCGTGGGGTAAGCCTCGACCAAATTTCGGATGTCTTTGGAGAGCCTGGCGGGTACGACGAATATCTAGAGGTGTACGGAAGAGGTGGCGAACGTAGCCGAAATGGTCGTGGCGATGTGCTGACGGCGAGAGTGGGAGGAACCACTCACTACTACTGCGACTATCAGGTCTAGTCACCAAATTTCCTTGGCATTCAAAATACCTACCCGAGGGTCAACCAATAAGCGGCGATGACAGGGCATGATGTCGGAGTGCCACTCTGTTCAGTGGTGTTTTCGTTTCCCGGGTAGGTCAAATTCAGTGTTTCTTAAATCACTTACGATGAAGGGCTTCAAGTCTTTCGCAGACCCAACTCTGCTCGAGTTTGAGCCCGGTGTAACAGTGGTCGTAGGGCCGAATGGCAGCGGTAAATCGAATGTTGTAGACGCCATAGCTTGGGTTTTAGGTGCTCAAGGACCAACCACTGTCCGCTCGGGGAAAATGGAAGACGTGGTATTCGCTGGCACCCCGGACCGGCCGGCTCTTGGGCGCGCCGAAGTTAGTCTGGTAATCGATAACTCCTCTGGCTCCTTGCCGGTTGAATTTACTGAGGTAACCGTTACGCGAACTTTGTACCGGACAGGTGATTCGGAGTATTCGTTGAATGGTGTCCCGTGTCGTCTTCTTGATATTCAAGAACTACTCAGCGATGCAGGAGTAGGGCGACAACAGCACGTCATTGTCGCACAGGGCCAAATCGACCAGGTGCTTAATTCGAGGGCAGAAGACCGCCGCACGATTGTCGAAGAGGCGGCTGGGATACTTAAATTTCGGCGCCGTAAAGAGCGTGCAGAACGTCGCCTTCTGGCTACTGAAGCCAATTTGACAAGGCTTCAAGACCTTCAAAGAGAAGTTCGCCGACAACTGCGTCCATTAGAAAAGCAAGCTGACGCAGCTAAACGCCACGGAGCTGTCGCCGACGAGTTGCGATCTATTCGCCTGTTTCTCACCGGACAAGAAATCCGCAGCCTTGAAGCGGCCCAAGCCGCAGCCAAAGACACGGCGGATGAGGCAGCGAATGAACAGGTGCGACTGCGCGGAGAAATAGGCCGGCTCGACATCGAAATTAGTACCTCGGAAAGTCAGTTAGCCGCTGCCGGCGACCCCAGCACGGATCTACTTCCGAGAGTGGAATCTTTACGTGAGCGGTGTCGAGGTTTGATTGCTCTCATAGACGAGCGTTCGAAATCGACGGAGCGTGACCGGGGAGCGTTGTTGGCGTCCGACGTAGTGTTAACGCTTCAAGCAGAGTTATCTCGACTCGCGGAAGAACTTAATGACCTTTCTGTGCGTGGTGCAGATGTTGAGCAACAACTAGGGGAGATAATTCGCACTGAGAAACAACTGCAATCAGAAATTGAATCACTTGAGGTCGATGGACCGCTAATTGGATTGGAGGCAGCCCGAAAGGCTGCTGAAGTCAGAGGTGAACTTGGACCACTCAAGCGAGGGTTGGAGCAAAGCAGCGGAGAGCAAGAACGGCTGACGCGTCGGATCAACGAACTCACAAAGCAAATTGATGAAGCTGATGAGCGTCTGGACCTCCTTCAAGTTGCGCTTGCATCAGCATCCGATGCCGAACCAGCATTGGTAAAGGACCTAGACCTGGCGCAGAAAGAAACCGAACTTGCGGAACAAAGGGTTGCTTCTCTAGGCGAGGAACAGCAATTAGCGACCAAAGACGAGCAAGCCTGGAGAGCTCGTGTGGAAGCCCTCGAGATTGCAGCTGAGGCAGCACTCGCAAATTCGGGCCTACAGCAAGTGCGTGAAATCGATGGGGTCCTAGGAGTGCTTGGTGAACTCATCGAGATCGAGCCAGGATGGGAACTAGCCGTCGAAGCAGCAATTGGCGGTGTTTTAGCTTCAGTTGTTGTCGAAGATGTCGCAGCCGCCCGCGCTGCGTTGGAACGGCTAGGCACCTCCGAAGCGCCGGGTTCGATACTTACCGCCCATAGTCCAAGTAACGATGCAGAGAAATCAGAAGTCACCAATGCCTTACGTGGGCGAGTCACCGGATCAAACTCTCATGTGGACACTCTCCTTGATTCCCTATTGTCGACTGCCATCTGTATTGAAGGCGGCTGGGTGCAAGCAATAGACGCAGCTTTAGAGCAACCAGAATTGACGGTTGTAACAACAAATGGGGACTGTTTTGGGCCGAGCGGCTGGAGCGTGTCGCCTCGGGAGAGGACATCGGCTGCTCTAGCGCTAGAAGAAGCTCGTGACTATGTTCAAATCGCAGCCGCTCGAAGAGAGGCTGCAGATTCTGAGCGCGTGGTCGCGGAGGCTGACTGCGTGGACGCTCGTCGCATACTTAGCGAAACGCAGCAGCGGTTAGATACCAACGATGACCAGCTGTCTCGGTCAGCCGATGGAATTGAAAAGGTGCAACGTCAGCGTCGCGATTTAATTTCTGAACGCGAAATTTTCACCGCGAGAGTTGATGAAATTAGTCAAGCGTTGGAGCGGGACAAGCCCAGGGTTGCTGACCTAGAAGGACGACTTCTGGAACTCGAAGCGGCCGAAACTCTTGAGCGATCTGCTGCAGCGGAAGCTCACAGTCAGCGGCAGGACTTAGAGCAACGAATTAGGGCAACGGCACAGAGTCGAGTTGAACTCGAAACGAGTAAAAAAGCAGCGGCGGAACGGGAGCAAAGAGTCAAAGATCGTCATGCGGAGATCTCTGACCAGTTAGACGCGAACAATAAGAAGGGCGAGGAGAACAGCGAGCATCTTCTCCGAGTAGAGGCAACCCTGGCAGCTCTGGCTGATCTCCGAGATTTGTTGCAAGAGCGGTTCGAGCTTTTGGACTCAGAGGTAGGAAAATTGCGTGCCAAACGCACTGAACTTTCCGCAGAAGTAAGGCTGATTGCTGATCGTCTTGAGGCTCTACGAAGCGAACGCACGGAACTAGAAAAGAATCTCGCCGAAACACAAGAATTGTTGGGGTCAAACGAGTTAGCTGAAACCGAACGACGGTTCAAGCTCGACAGCCTTAGAGAAATGCTTCGCAACGAATTGAACGCCGAAACATCGGAGGCTTTAGCGGCGCCAGAACCATCGCTGGAAGAAACAGTGACGCCATCCGCAAGGGTCCGAGAACTTGAAAATGATTTGCGCCGCATGGGCCCAATCAACCCCCTGGCACTTCAAGAATATGAAGCGCTTAAAGAACGCCATGACTTCGTAGCGGAGCAGCTAGACGATGTTCGTAGTGGTCGCAAGGAGTTAAACAAGGTTATCGCTGCAGTCGACGCAGAAATAGTCGACGTGTTCGAGGCTGCGTTTAAAGACGTTGCGCAAAACTTCGCTCAAATCTTCTCAACGTTATTTCCGGGAGGTCAGGGTCGACTGACTCTCAGTGACGCGAACCAGATGCTAGAGACAGGGATCGAACTGGAGGCAAAACCATCAGGGAAGAACGTTAGGAAACTTTCGCTTCTTTCGGGCGGAGAGCGATCGCTGACAGCATTGGCCTTCCTATTCGCGATTTTTCGAAGTCGGCCTTCACCGTTCTATGTCATGGACGAAGTCGAGGCTGCTTTGGATGACATCAACTTGCATCGATTCCTAGAACTAGTTGCTGAATTTAGAGAAGAAGCTCAGTTAGTTATCGTCAGTCACCAAAAACGTACGATGGAAGCCGCTGATGTTCTTTACGGAATATCGATGGCCTCGGGCGGATCTTCGCGGGTTCTGAGCGAAAAGGTCACCTCATAGGATTAGCTCATCCCAAAACCAAAATTGTCGGTAGGTTGCAGTTTCAGTGAATACCCCTTTCCTCATAGTTATTTTCGTTCTGTTGATGGTCGCATTGGCGTTGCTGCCGTGGGCTCATCGAGCGTGGTCTGAACGCAATGGACGCGCTGACAGCACAAAAACCTCTCCAATCCCAGATGAAGGCTCGATGTTCACCGACCTCGAGCACCCAGAAACTTCCGACGATGAGCTGAACAGGCAGACTCAAGGCCAGCAGTCTGAATCCGGGCCAGATTTACTAAGGGTAAGAATTACCAAAGCTCGGGACTTGGTTTCGAACCGGCTGAAAGATATACGCGGAGATTCAGTCGATCCTCAGATATGGGAGAAAATAGAAGAACTCTTGATCCTTGCGGACGTTGGAGTGCACACCACTATGGACACCATTGCCCGATTACGTGCCACGGCCGAAGATCGGGGCCTGAGTGAAGGTGGGATGGTTTTAGACCAACTCAAGTTGCAGATGATGACCGAGCTGTCTCGAGATAGGGCTCTGCGGACAGTTGCGCCAAAGGGAGGTGTGCCCATTTGGTTATTTGTGGGCGTCAACGGTGTTGGCAAAACGACATCAATAGGGAAAGTAGCCCGACGGTATAGCGATGAAGGTCGAAAGATTCTTTTGGCTGCAGGAGACACTTTTAGGGCAGCGGCTGCAGAACAACTGGAACAGTGGGCGCTAGCTAGCGAAGCGGAACTAGTACGCGGAAGCGAAGGAGCGGACCCCAGCTCCGTCATTTACGACGCGTCTGAGGCGGCAGCAGCGAGGGGAGTTGACCTTGTGCTTGCTGACACTGCGGGCCGTCTTCATAACAAAGTCAACTTGATGGAAGAGCTAGCCAAAGTTCGAAGAGTCGCTGATCGTGAGCCGGGAGAAGTCTGTGAAGTGTTGTTGGTGATTGATGCGACCACCGGCCAGAACGGACTGAGCCAGGCGCGAGAATTCTCTGATGCCGTAGATGTCACCGGAGTGGTCCTCACCAAACTCGATGGATCCGCAAAGGGTGGCATAGTTTTTGCTATTGAAAAGGAGTTGGGATTACCGGTGAAACTTGTAGGCCTCGGCGAAGGTGACCGTGATCTAGTCGATTTTGACCCGGACCTTTTTGTGGAAGCACTTTTCGGCGATGAGTGAACGCAAGGAAAGTAGCGGAACCTCGTACCGCTAGCCTGGCCAAGAGTATGTTCCAATCACTCACTGACCGTTTCGACGGAATCTTGAGCCGCCTGAAAGGAAAAGGTCGGCTAACCGAAAATGACATCGCTGAAGCGACGCGTGAAATTCGACTAGCGCTGTTGGAGGCTGATGTCCATTTCAATGTCGTTCAGGGGTTCATAGAACGTACGCGCCAGCGATGCCTCAGCGCAGATGTTTCGGAGAGCCTGACGCCAGGACAACAAGTCGTAAAGATTGTTAATGAAGAACTCAAAACAATCCTGGGTGGAGAGTCCTTTCAGGTCACATACTCCTCAAAGTCACCGACCGTTGTTCTCATGGCCGGTCTTCAAGGTTCTGGAAAAACGACCTCGTCGGCGAAGCTAGCTAGGTGGTTTAAGTCGCAGGGGCGTAACCCGCTTCTAGTCGCCGCAGATCTGCAAAGGCCTGCGGCAGTTGATCAATTGCAGACGCTCGCCAAACAAATAGAAGTTCCAGTGTTTACCGCACCGGAAGGGGCCATCGAAGCAGCGCGTGGCGGGCTGCTCGAAGCGCAACAAACAGGACGAGACGTTCTGATTGTTGACACCGCCGGCCGATTAACAGTGGATAGTGCGCTGATGGATGAAATAGCGGGCATATCCGACGCAGTGGAGCCCGACTATACCTTCCTCGTTGTTGACGCCATGACTGGTCAAGACGCAGTCAATACTGCTGAAGCGTTTCACGCCACTCTCGAACTCGATGCGGTCATTCTCACAAAACTTGACGGGGATGCTCGAGGCGGAGCGGCTCTATCCGTCAAAGAAGTCGTAGGGCGCCCGGTTGCTTTTGCCTCAACGGGGGAGAAGCTCCAGGATTTTGACCAGTTCCACCCAGAGCGAATGGCCGAACGCATTCTCGGAATGGGGGATGTCTTAACCCTCATTGAGAAAGCTGAAGAAGTATTTGAACAAGAGGCTGCTGAGGCAGCTACTCAGAGACTCTTAGAGGGGACTTTCACACTTGATGACTTCGTGGAGCAGCTGAGACAGGTTCGACAAATGGGCGACCTTTCCAGCATTGTTTCGATGATGCCTGGCATTCCGAAAGAAGTGAAGGACGCAGACGTCGACGAGCGAGAAATCGACAGAGTTGAAGCCATCGTTCTTTCGATGACACCAGAAGAGAGAATTAACCCTGATGTAGTTGACGGATCCCGCCGAGCGCGAATAGCGAAAGGCAGCGGAACGACCCCAACCCAAGTAAGTAATTTGTTGAAGCAGTTCAAAGAGATGCGAAAAGCGATGAAAGGCCTTGCGGGTCTCGGTTCAAAATCTAAAGGCCGCAAATCTAGGACGAAGAAAGGGAAAAAGGGGAAGAAAAACTCCGCTAAGGGAGGAAATAGCCGCGTCCAGCCTAAAGAGTCCCCAACAATTCCGAAGTTAGATATTGATGGTCTAGACCTCACCTTGCCCGGTAGATGAAATGACCTTGACGTCAGACGTGCCCGTCGGGCGTCTAGCCAGGTAGGCTTCCATACTGGCTTTTAACTGTGCCACCCCTAGCTGCTCCACCGGCTTCCGAGTCGGCTACGCAGAGTAGTGATTATTTCTACAAGATGACCCAGGAGAGACCTGAATAACTATGGCCGTACGACTGCGCCTGATGCGCATGGGCAAGAAGAAGCAACCGACCTACCGTGTCGTGGCCGCCGATAGCCGGTCCCCCCGCAACGGGCGCTTTATCGAAATCATCGGTACCTACCAACCCCGTTTAGAACCGTCGGTCGTCAAGATCGATAATGAACGCGCCGTGCACTGGCTCCAAGAAGGAGCGCAGCCGAGCGAAACCGTCGAAAAGTTGCTGAAAATCTCAGGAGCTTGGGCGGAGTTCAAGGGCGAAACCTTCGTTCCGCCGACGGCCCCTGCACCCAAACAAAAAGGCTCGTCCAAGAAATCCGAGTCGAGTTCCGCACCAGCGGCAACCGAGGATGCGAGTGACGCCGGCAATGAAGAAGCTGCTCCGGAAGAAAGCAGTAAACCAGACGAAGCCGTAACCGAGAATGACGCTCCCTCCACTGATGAGGATGACTCGACATCGGAAAGCCAAGATGAGGAGCAGTCATGACCGAACAAGAGGGAACCACTGCTGAAGAAGTGCTCCTGTATCTGATTGCGCAACTGGTTGAACATCCAGACCAGGTTGAGTTGGAGATCGAAGAGAGCGACACGAAACTAAGCCTCATGGCGAAGGTGAGCTCGGAAGACATCGGACGCGTGATTGGCAAACGAGGGCGCGTCGCTAACTCAATCCGCACGCTAGTAAGAGCAGCGGCGGTTAAGGACGGCGTCGATGTTGAGGTTGATTTCAGCGACTAGGGCGGGGTGCAGTATCCCCGGCAACCTAGATTATGTCTAACCTCGAAGACCTACTAGAGGTTGGGACCGTCGCTAAGGCCCATGGAACGGCCGGAGAAGTAGTCGTTCGTCTAATCACCAACCAAACAGAACGATTGGACCGCGGAAGTTCGCTCATGAGTGATCTGGGTGAACTGGTCGTATCGAAATCGCGCCAACATCACGACAAGTGGCTCGTGCAATTCCATGGCGTAGAAAACCGCACTCAAGCAGAAGAGCTGCGAGGGTTAACGCTCAGGGCTGAGCCGTTAGATATTCCCGACGCTCTGTGGGTGCACGAACTAATTGGTTCGGTAGTGAAAGAAGTGAGTGGCGTCGAACGCGGGACTGTGAAGACGGTGGTGGCCAATCCGGCGTCCGACCTTTTAGAGCTGGACACTGGTCACTTAGTCCCATTGACCTTTGTAATTGAATTTACGGAGGGAATTATTTTGGTTGATGTTCCCGATGGGCTATTTGAATTGAGTTGAAGCTGTGCGCATAGATGTCTTTACAATTTTTCCCGGACTAGTTCGGGATATGGGCATGCTCAGCGTTTTGGGTAGAGCTCAAGAAGCAGAGTTACTTGACCTTCGCGTCCACGACCTTCGAATGACGACAACAGACCCGCATGGAACGGTTGATGACAAACCATTCGGCGGCGGCCCCGGAATGATTATGAAACCAGAACCTTTTTTCGAGGCCGTAGATTTAGTTGAACCACCCCGGCCCATTCTCCTACTGGACCCAGGAGGAACTCGACTCGATCAGTCCAAGGTCAAAGAACTGGCAAATTTGGAGGGATTCTCACTCCTATGCGGACGATACGAAGGGGTAGACGAACGGATCAAAACGCACCTGGTCGACGAACAAATCTCGATAGGTGATTTTGTCCTTGCGGGGGGAGAGTTCGCAGCAATGATTGTCATCGAGACTGTTGCCCGGCTCGTTCCAGGAGTACTAGGTAACGAAATCTCTACGAATGAAGAAAGTTTCGACGACTTGTTGTTGGAGTACCCACAATGGACTCGGCCATCGGAATTTCGGGGACTTGTGGTTCCCGAAACTCTTCGCGGCGGAAATCATGCCCGAGTTGGCGACTGGCGTTTAGCGATGGCGATAGCCCGCACCGCGGAACTAAGGCCCGACCTGTTAGAGGAACGGGGCGTAACGAGTAAAGAACTGGCCCTACTAGATGAGTTCGAGATAAGCATTGCCGAGCGCTTCGTTTCGGAGTAACAGGCCGCTAGCATTACAAGGCGTTGTTGATGCGGTACCTACTGCCTTAGGTAACGGTGCCTGTTGACAACTACCAGTCGTCCTTCCTTTATTTGGAACCCGCAGTAGGAGCAAGTGCGCTATGCACAGCACCGATCTAGTAGATCAAGCACAACTCAGAACCGACCATCCCGAATTCGGCCCTGGTGACACGGTCAAAGTGCACGTCCGCGTGGTTGAAGGCAACCGCGAGCGAACACAAATATTTGAGGGATATGTAATCGCCCGACGTGGTTCAGGCATCCGCGAATCCTTTACCGTTCGCAAGCTCAGTTTTGGCGTCGGTGTCGAGCGAACTTTCCCACTACACGCCCCGACAGTAGCGGAAATAGAGCGCGTAGCCGTTGGTGATGTTCGCCGATCGAAGCTCTACTACCTCCGGGATCGAATTGGTAAGTCTGCACGCGTAAAAGAAAAACGCTACTAAGTTCAGCGACATCCCGGAACGGCTCTTAGCCGCGGGGTTTTCGTCGATGCCGAGCTTTCCAACACCCATAATGCCAATGACGCCTTAGGTCGGGCGCATCCAATGGAACAGCAACCATGTGTCCCAGCCCGGGCGGTATCTCGCGATTACAACCGGGGCACAGGTATGTCTTGGTTGCCTGAAAAGGCTGAATACGGTGGACTTCAAATCCGTCCTCGGGCTCTAGATCAAACATGCTGCCCTATCCGAATAGGCCCCAAAGAACTGCCCCGATGGCGATCAAGCCAGCGATAGCGACCAGCAAGTAATCGACCCCCGTCGCGGAATATTTCCTGTACGGGTTATAGCCCATGCCCGAAGTATGCACCCTCTAGCCAAATTTGACGATAACTAAATCAAGAAGTCAGTGACTGACAGTTTGTTTCTATGCAAACCGTTCAATACATGGCTACTAAAGAATATTGCCAGCCGAATCTTGTAGCTATCGGTACCGTTCATTGTGTGAGCCCTGACAATTGGAACGTCGCAGAGTTTCTTCGCTCTCGTACGGCGGCGTCCCGCAACACTGTCCAAGCCTATGAACAAGACCTCAGCGTGTTTATCAAGTGGAGCGAGGATCAGGGTTACGCCGGGCCCGATTCCATTGAACGCACTGATGTCCTCGGCTGGGTAGTCGCGATGCACGACGAGGGGTGCGCACAAAAAACCATGGCCCGTCGTATCTCTGGAGTGCGGCAATACTTTCAATGGCTGACCAGAAAAGGAACAATTAGCTCAGACCCAACAAGCAAAGTTCAAGCTCCCAAAGGTGCACAGAAACTCCCGCGGCCTCTGACCAGAGAAGAAATAAATCAGCTACTTGATGAAGGCCCGCCGGAAAGCCCACTTGATCTCCGCAACAGGTTGATCGTTGAGCTTCTCTATGGATCAGGGCTTCGCGTGAGCGAACTATGCGGCTTGAACTCCACCAGTTTCGATAGAGAACGAGAGCTTCTGGAGGTAGAGGGAAGCAGTAAGAAACGTCGCACGGATCTCGGAAGTAAAGGTAAAAGAGGTCGACGAGTTCCTATGAGTTTGATTGCTCGTCAGCTCATTGAACTTTGGCTCGCCGAAGGAAGCCGTGAATTCGATGACTCCTGCACCCCCGGTAGAAGAGACAAAGCGGCGTTATTTCTCAACCGACGTGGCAATCGCATGGGGCGCCGTGACGTAATGAGAGTGATTCACAAGTTGTTGGAGTCCAAGGGTCTGCCGGGCCGCTCGCCACACGCGCTGCGACATACGTTCGCTAGTCACCTTTTGGAGGGCGGGGCAGATTTACGCGACGTTCAAGAACTCATGGGCCATGACTCAATAGCCACAACTCAGATTTACACGAAGGTAACTAACTCAGAACTTGTGACAGAACACCGCATCTACCATCCACGCGGGAAACCTTCTAGGCGCAGCTAGGGGATGCTGCTGGTAATTGAGCGACGCCTTTAGTTGCCGTATCGCTAGACTTCGTGACCGGATACAAGGTGTATCCAAAATGACTAACAGCCGAGACGACCTCACGGTCGCCGCGCCATATGGTGCGGTGTCGCCCTCGGTGCAGCAAGCTAACCGTGAGGGGAGAAACCATGGCTGCAGTTGTCACCATGTCAGATCTGCTCAAAGCAGGCGTTCACTTCGGTCATCAGACCCGAAGGTGGAACCCCAAAATGGACCGTTACCTATGGGGGGAACGCAACGGAATTTACATAATTGATCTCGAACAAACGATTCATTTGCTCGATACCGCATACACATACGTTCGTGACACTGTCGCGAAAGGCGGAACTTTGCTTTTTGTGGGGACAAAAAAGCAGGCGCAAGACCCCATTGAGACATACGCAAAGATCTCAGGAATGCCGTATGTGAACCAGCGGTGGCTAGGGGGCATGTTGACAAACTTTCGGACCATAAGAGGCCGTGTCGACAAGATGCTCGAGTATGAACGGATGCAAGCAGCGGGTGACTTCGACAACATGCCGAAAAAAGAAGCGTTGCTGCTGACTCGTGAACTTACGAAACTTCAACGCAATCTCGATGGTCTGCGCAATATGGACAAACTTCCCCAAGCCGTATTCGTTCTAGACACTCCGAAAGAACACATAGCTGTTGCAGAAGCCAATCGTTTAAAGCTTCCCGTAGTAGCGGTCGCAGATTCAAACAGCGATCCCGACCTAATTGACTACGTCATTCCCGGCAACGATGACGCGATTCGGAGCACTGACCTATTGACAAGAGTCATAGCGGATGCCGTTCGCGAAGGAAAATATATTGCCGAGAGCAAAGGGACAGTTGTTGGCTCTCCCGGCGACCGCACCCCTGAAGAAGAGGCCCGGGTTAGTGCAGAACAATCAGAGGCGGCCCAAAAGGCCCTGGCGGAATCAGCAGCACGCGAGGCTCGCATAGCTGCCGAACAGGCAGCGCAGGCGACCCCAGTTGTTGATCGACCATCCGAAGTAGAAGCAGATGGCTCAGAGAGCACCGAAAGCTCTGAAACGTCCGCTGACGATACAAACGAAAACTAACTATCAATCAACGAGGTATATCGAAACAAATGGCAGACTTCACTGCGAAGGACGTCCAAAATCTTCGCCAACTAACCGGCGCTGGGATGATGGACGCCAAGAAAGCCCTGGTCGAAAACGATGGCGACGCTGAAGCGGCTGCCCAATGGCTAAGGGAAAAGGGTATAGCGAAAAGCGCCAGCCGTTCGGATCGCGAGAACAGCGAGGGAGTCGTCGTAGCACGAGTCGACGGCCAAAACGCTGCCATCGTCGAGTTGAAGTGCGAAACTGACTTTGTAGCTAAATCGGAACAATTTGGCGAAATGGCAGACAAGATTCTGACAGCGGTTCTAGCTCGGGGAGAGGAAGCGGTAAGTGAAACCTCGGATGCGCTAGAAAACATGAAAATAACCCTCAAAGAAAATATCGACCTAGGAAAAGTAGTTCGATACGAAGCAGGTTCGGACTCTGTTCTCGATGCTTATGTTCACCAGCAAAATGGCAGAGGCGTGAATGCAGTACTTGTAGAAATCAAACAGGGGACATCAGAAGTAGCCCACGACGTCGCGCTTCACATAGCAAGCAGTAGACCCAAATACCTAACGCGGGATGAAGTACCGGCGGAAGTTGTAACTGCCGAACGAGAAACTCTGGAAAACATCACCCGTAACGAGGGCAAACCTGAACAAGCCATAGAAAAAATTGTCGATGGCAGGATGGATGGCTTCTTCAGAGACAACGCCCTCCTTGAACAGAAATTCGTTAAAGACGAAAAGGTTAGTATTTCCGAACTGCTAGGCGGCTCAACAGTCAGTCGCTTTGTTCAGGTGGAGATAGGAAGCTGAAGTGAAGGATCAAACTCGTCGCTGGGAGGGCACCTGCCCCTGGAAACGAGTTATCTTGAAGCTTTCAGGCGAAGCTCTAGCCGACTCAAACGGTGACAACATCAGCGGTGACGTCCTGCACAACCTAGCTTCTGAGATCGCGGCGGCTCGCGACGCTCACGATGTTGATATAGCAATCGTCGTAGGTGGCGGCAATATCTGGAGAGGAATGTCAGGCTCCGTTGGAGGAATGGATCGAGCCCAGTCCGATCACATGGGCATGCTCGCCACAGTAATTAACGCCATTGCGCTGCAGGACGCGTTAGAGCGAGCTGAGGTTCCGACCCGGGTTATGACTGCTATAGGAATGGCCCAAATAGCAGAGCCCTATATTCGTCGGCGGGCAGAACGACACCTTGATAAAGGGCGAGTCGTGATTTTCGCCGCAGGTACGGGTAACCCGTTTTTCACGACAGATACTGCCGCTGCGCTTAGAGCAGCAGAAATCGATGCCGATGTAGTACTAAAGGGAACCCACTCAGGTATCGATGGCGTCTATACATCTGATCCGCAAACCAACCCGGACGCAGAACTTCTTGATGAAGTTTCTTTTCTGGATGTCCTTTCTCGAGAACTCGCAGTGATGGATAGTGCAGCGATTGCGGTATGTAAGGACAATGCAACACCCATAGTCGTGTTTGACTTAATGACACGAGGAAACTTCGAGTCCATCCTGGATGGAGTCGCGATCGGTACGCTGGTCAAGTGAGCGAGTTTGCGCAAGAAATCTGCACCGATGCCCAAGAACGCATGGATCGAGCAGTTGGACACGCACAAAACGAATTTTCCACAGTCCGAACTGGACGCGCGACACCTGCATTAGTTGAAAAGCTCAAGGTTGACTATTACGGCGCCGAAGTACCGTTGCAGCAGCTCGCAAGCTTTTCGGTGCCTGAGGCGCGAGTCTTAGTTGTGCAACCTTTCGATCGGGGTTCGATTGATGGGATATCCAAAGCGTTAATGGAGTCCGATTTGGGTATTAACCCCAGCAGTGACGGCGAAGTCATTCGACTGGTTTTTCCCCCTTTGACCGAAGAACGGCGACGAGATCTGGTACGAGTGGTCAAGCAGATGGCCGAAGATGGCCGTGTTGCAGTCCGTAACCTTCGCCGGTCCGCCCGCCAGGATTTAGATGCACTCGAAAAAGACAAAGAGATTTCTTCAGACGATAAAGAAAGATTCAGTAAGGATCTCGACCGCTACACGCAGCAGGCGGTTGATGAGATTGACCGGGCGCTCACTGCCAAAGAGCAGGAGTTGCTTGAGGTCTGAAGTAAGGACTGGGGGAGCCCATGGCTGATAACGATAATGGCGATCTAGATCCCCGCCGGAACGAAACTCAACAAGACGACGCCGACGATGGCCCGTTGCTTTCCTTTGACTTTGATGAAGAACCTATGCCTCACTGGTCTGAACCCGGGTCAGGAGAAAAGCCTGATGGAGGTGACCGCCCGGATCCACCGGAAATAGACGTAACAACCCAGGGAAAATCCCGCCTGTTCCCGCAATTGCCCGACGACCCACACCTCGTTGATACATCGGACACGGGTCTCCTGGATGCGGTTCGGTCCGACACGATTCCAACAGTTTCACCCAACACCGAAGAAGAGTTCTCTGATTCGAGTCGTTTGTCAGCAGAAGAAGCGGCGAAGACCTCTGGGCGAACCAGCGAGACAAATACCGAATCCGGTACCGACGAGTTTTTTCAAGATGAGGTGTCGACTGATGAGCTATTCGGCGAATCCTTATTCGAAGATGAGGAGGTCTTTGACGAAGAACTGTTTGATGATGCTCCGATTATCGGTGGAAATGACGGAGACGAAGGCCCTGTATTTGACACTGGACCTATCGACGAGGTCGGTATACAAGAACGAGATAACGATCGCACCGATGTGGTCATCAGCGCTGACGAGGGTGCCGAACCGGACAACGAGTTGAGGATAGAGAACGAAGAGGTCGAGTTAGTTGAGACTTCAGTCGATGCTGACTCTTTGTCCTCCAGTGAAGCCTTCAGTGAGGCTTCTGAATCAGTTGAAGAACCGACAGCTGAACTAGTTCTTGATGAAGAAACTCCACAACTGACGGAACAAGAGATCGAGAAACAAGAGATAGGGATCGAGAAAGACGATGTTTTGACGTTGGGCGCAGAACAACGACGAGTAGAGGAACAAACCGAACTATCTCCCAGGGTCATTGAACTTTTTGACACCCCCCCGAGTCAACGAATAATGGCCAGTGTCGACGAACATCAGCGTGGACCCAATGAACAGAGACAAGATCGAGAAAGCGGAGACTTGACGGACTTTGATGGTCCAGCACCCCATTGGCGAGAAGGCCGCCAAGATTATGAGGAATCGACGAGTATGAACGAAGATGATCGAGTGGTGACACATGGCTCCGTTAAGAGCGACAATCAAGACGGCGGAGGGCGATCTTCCGGACGTAATTTGCCTGTTGCGATAGCGGTTGGACTTGCGTTGGCGGCGGCATTTTTTGGGTTACTCAAAGTTGGACCCTGGGCCATCTTGATCATGGTTTTAGTCGCATTAGGTCTAGCGGCTCTCGAGTTCTTCACCTCTGCGCAAAATTTGGGTTATCGTCCTGCGACCCTGCTTGGCTTAGCGGCGGTCGTAGGTTTGTCGCTCGGGGCTTATCACCGCGGATACGAGGCTTATCCCGTTGTCTTTGCCTTGCTGGTGGTCACCGGTCTCTGTTGGTTTTTATTCGATGTTGAGTCTCAGCACGCGACGGCAAATTTCGCGGTTACTTTGCTTGGCTTCGGATGGGTAGGTGGACTCGGGTCTTTTGGAGCGCTCATCCTGGCGCAACCTCACGGTGACGCCATACTTATTGGTGCGGTGATCGGCACTATCTCCTATGACGTAGGTGGTTATGTCATAGGTAGCACTACAGGACAATCAAAGATCGCCCCCCGTGTGAGCCCCAACAAGACATACGAGGGACTTATAGGTGGAATGCTGCTCTCGATTGTCGTAACAACGCTCGTATTGAACCGATTCCCAGGCATATATCCGTGGTCCGAGTCAATGATGAACTGTTTTTGGCTCGGGGTGGCCATTGCTCTAGCTGCGCCAATAGGTGACCTAGCGCAGTCAATGATTAAACGAGACATGGGCGTTAAGGACATGGGGACTTTGCTCCCTGGTCATGGTGGAGTCTTTGATCGTTTTGACGCACTCTTGTTCGTCCTCCCCACGACATACTTCGTAGCCGATCTTGTGCTCAGCTGAGAGGACACAGAGTGAAAACGATCTCCGTATTGGGTTCAACAGGCTCAATCGGCACTCAGACTCTTGAGGTTGTTAGATCGGAATCCGAACGGTTTCGAATCTCGGCGTTAGCGGCTTGGTCGTCAGTTGAGGTCCTCATCGCCCAAGCAAACGAATTCCGACCTGATGCAGTAGCGATTGGTCAAGCAGAGTTAGCTAGTGAGCTTAAATCTGGGATCCCGTCCAATGTCGAAGTATTGGCTGGCGAAGGTGCATTCGAGGAGTTGGCGACTAGGGCTGAGGTGGCTGTTAACGGTGTGGTCGGTTTTGCAGGACTAGGTGTGACGCTCGCGGCATTAGCTTCGGGGCGACGTCTAGCTTTGGCTAACAAGGAGAGCCTCATAGCTGCGGGACCACTAGTTCAACCTCTTCGCTCCACGCCCGGTGCTGAGCTGATACCCGTTGATAGCGAACACTCCGCTCTCCACCAATGTCTCAGAGCAATCGAACAAAATTCTGAGTCGAAGCATCTCCGACAGCTAGTGCTCACAGCGAGCGGAGGGCCCTTCAGAGGGCGTCGGCTAGAAGATTTAGAGCAGGTCACGGTGGATGATGCGCTAGCTCATCCGACCTGGTCCATGGGCCCAAAGATTACTGTTGACTCCTCAACTTTAATGAATAAAGGCCTCGAAGTTATCGAAGCCCATGAGCTATTTGGTGTTGCCTATGAAGACATCGAAGTAGTGGTGCACCCAGAATCGATTGTCCACTCCATGGCCGTATTTACCGATGGAACGACGATGGCACAATTATCCGAGCCAGACATGAAATTGCCAATAGCGTACGCTTTGTCTTATCCGGACCGCACTAGTACGCCGTTTGGTGCTATTGACTGGAGTGCGACAAAAACACTGCACTTCGAGCCCCCTGACATGGGAACCTTTAAGTGCCTCGGGCTCGCCTACGCAGCTGGTCAAATCGGAGAGACCGCCCCGGCGTGGATGAACGGAGCTAACGAAGCGGCGGTTGACGCGTTTCTTGCAGGGAACATTGATTGGTCGTCGATTTCGGTTCTGATCGAACGTGCATTGGAAGAATATGACGGGAATGCGGCAGACTCGATTGAGTCGGTGATCCGAGCGGACCGCCGAGGTCGTGAATGCGTTACAGGATATGTTGCTAAAAGAGTTCCTTAGTGCCTGAAGGTTCGCCCATGAATGAGAACGTGCAGACCAGACCACTATTTGGATTGTGTGGCGTAGTTGGCGCGTTAATTTTGCTCGGTTGGATTTCCAAGGCGATGCTTGTGGTGGCGTTGGTCATAGCGTTCGTTGTGTTTGCCCACGAACTTGGGCACTTCGTAGCTGCTCGAATCACCGGAATGAAAGCGACGGAATTCTTTTTAGGGTTCGGTCCTCGCCTTTTCAGTTTCCGAAAGGGAGAAACTGAGTTCGGTCTGAAGCCAATACTTGCTGGGGCGTACGTCAAGTTGGTCGGGATGACCAACCTCGATGAAGTGGAACCGAGCGACGAACCAAGGGCTTACAGAAGGCAGAGCTACCCGAAAAGGTTGTTAGTAGCGTCGGCCGGTTCACTGATGCATTTTCTGCTCGCCACGGTGGGTTTGTTGGTGTTGTTCTCATTTATGGGGGAACCGGTAGTTCGGGGAGATAGGTGGGAAGTAGCGAATGTTGTTGAGCGGAATAGTGATGGCAGCATGACCGCCGCAGCGCTCTCTGGAATAAGACCGGGGGATCGCATTGCTTCTATTGATGGCGCATCAACGATGGAGTGGTCCGAACTTGTAGACATAGTTCGCGACCGGCCAGGCAAAGTGGTCCAAATCGAAGTTGTTCGCGACGGAGCCAATTTTTTTGTCGACACGGCGCTTGGAGAAGACGACCAGGGCAGGGGTCTACTGGGAATTGGAGGTCAGAAGTCGACAGAACTGATCAAGTACGGCCCGGTTTCAGCGACTACGAAGACCTTCACGGAATTTGTTTCCATGGTCGGACAGTCATTGCAGGGAATATGGTCGATCGTCACCAACCTGGGTGAGGTAGCCAGCCGAATCCTCTCTCCGCCTAACGACCCCAACGCGAACGATAACTTAGAAACGCGACCAGTATCGCTGGTAGGTGTGGTTCAAATAGGGGCAAGTGATCAACTCAGCGGGTCGGAGAGGATGCAACTATTCGTCGCATTCAACATATTTATCGGTGTCTTCAACCTGCTTCCGTTCTTACCGCTTGATGGTGGCCACATAGCGATTGCCACGTATGAACGTATTCGTGAAGGCACTAGCGGCCGGCGGCACATCATTGACACCAGCAGACTGCTGCCCATTACTTATGCGGTAGTCGCCTTCTTGGCTTTTTTCGGTTTAGGGGCCATCTACTTGGACATAGCGAACCCTTTGGGCTTCTAAGTGCATTTAGGAGCAGGGATTATCTGTTTAAGGTGACAGACTGTTCTTGATGTTTGAACGTCGAATTACTCGCAGTGTGAATGTCGGAGGAGTGCAAGTGGGCGCAGGAGCGCCCATAAGCGTTCAGTCAATGACGACCACTAAGACAGCGGATGTCGATGCCACCCTTGAACAGATTTACTCTTTAGCAGCAGCCGGCGCGGAGATTGTTCGGTGTACCTGTAACGACCTTGAGGCTGCCGAAGGGCTGGCTCGCATAGTTCCCCGATCTCCGGTGCCGCTCGTGGCTGATATTCACTTTCAGTATCGATTAGCTCTGGCAGCACTTGATGCCGGGGTAGCTTGTCTGCGCCTTAATCCGGGCAATATACGCAAGGCGGACCACATCAGAGTCGTTGCCTCCGAAGCGCGTGATCGCGGCGTTCCTATTCGAATTGGAGTCAATGCTGGATCGCTTGACCCTCAGATTGAAGAGAAATATGGCATCACTCCGACTGCCCTTGTGGAATCCGCGAAACGAGAATTGGGTTATTTTGAAGAAGTTGGATTTCAAGAGGTAAAGATTTCAGTTAAAGCCAGTGACGTTCGACTAATGGTTGATGCCTATCGCATGTTGGCCGATGTCGTCTCTTTCCCCTTGCATCTCGGAGTAACTGAAGCAGGTCCGCCACCGGCCGGGATCTTGAAAGCAACCGCAGGTATAGCCACCTTGCTGAACGAGGGCATAGGCGACACCATCCGGTACAGCCTTACGGCGGACCCTGTTGAAGAAGCCCGAGCTGGCCGTCAGCTACTTGAAGCCTTAGGTTTACGAGAGAGAAGCTCTGTCGATCTCATTGCATGTCCCTCATGTGGGAGAGCAGAAGTCGATGTGATTTCGATAGCAGCAAAGGCTCAGGAGGCGCTAGAAAGTCTTAATTTGCCGATCCAGGTAGCGGTAATGGGTTGTGTTGTGAATGGGCCTGGTGAGGCTAAGGGCGCCGATATCGGAATAGCGGCGGGTCGACAGAGAGGACACCTCTTCGTTCGTGGCCAAGTGGTCAAGGTCGTTCCTGAAGGGGAGATGGTAGATGCTCTTGTTGAATGGGCACAGAAAATTGCGTCTGAAGGAATTGATGTGGCGTTGGCCTCAGCGGATGAGTCTGCCGCGGCTGAAGCTGAGGCTGACCGACAAGCGTTGTTAGAGGTTCAAGGCGAAGACGTAAATCAAGCCGAAGCGCTAGTTGAGACGATAAGGAAGCGCTAGCACGCTGCATAGGACCTGCGTTGGTTAGTGCATTGCTACTGGTACGATAAATCCCACAGGTCAGCTTTGTTTGCTGGGCGTGGGCGTTGCCCACGTCCTTTTTCTTGGCCCTGAAGAATTTTTTGCCCGTAGTTAAAGTCGAATGGAGGTGTGATGAGCATGAATTCTCAGCATCACCTCGACGTAATGTTCTCCCTAATCAAACCTGTTGTTGAGGCTTCAGGTCATCAGCTATACGACATTCAACATAACGCTGGGACTTTGGCAGTACTCGTTGATGGTGATGAGGGCTTAGGGGTTGACCAGTTGGCTCAGTTGAGCCGTTCAGTTTCGAAGGTTTTAGATGAACACGACCCGATACCCGGTCGATACACGCTCGAAGTCTCAACACCGGGCGTGGAACGGCGACTGCGTAGCGAAAGTCACTTCAGTGGGGCGATCGGCGAGATCGTCAACGTGCGCACCACTCCAGAACCCGACGGCCGCCGACGAGTGGTGGGTACTTTAGTTTCGGTCGAAGGCGACACATTAACCATCGATGATGCGAATACAGGTGTCACCGAAGTTCAACTAACTCAAATCGAAAAAGCTCGTACCGTTTTTGAATGGGGCCCCGCTCCAAAGCCCGGAACTTCATCTGGGCCCAACGGTTTGAAAAACAATCACAAAGGAGGAAGTCGAAAATGACTACCCCGGACATGATGGAAGCCCTTCAAGCTCTGGCTGCTGAAAAAGGCATGACAACTGAGTTGCTGTTGGAAGCGGTAGCTAACGGTCTTGAATCTGCTTACAAAAGAATGCCAGATGCCGCTGACGACGCATACGTCGTTATTGACGAGACGTTTAATATTTCGGTGATAGCGCAAGAAATAGATGAAGAAGGCAATGTTGTTCAAGAATGGGACGACACTCCTGAGAACTTTGGGCGGATAGCGGCGCAGACGGCCCGTCAAGTTCTTACTCAGCGAATTCGAGAAGTCGAACGCGATATGAAGTACGACGAATATGCCGGACGCGAGGGTGACATAGTGACGGGCATTATTCAGCAAACAGATTCGCGCTACACCCTTCTTGATTTAGGTCGGGTGGAAGCTCTCCTACCGCAGTCAGAACAAGTGCCATATGAAAGACCTGAACCGAATAGTCGTCTGAAGGCCTACATCGTTGAGGTTCGTAAAACAGCCAAAGGCCCTCAGATCGTTGTGTCGCGCACTCATCCTGGATTGATTCGCGAACTTTTCAAGCTTGAAGTTCCCGAAATCAGTGACGGGATAGTGGAAATGAAAGCTTGTGCGAGAGAGCCTGGTCATCGCACCAAGATTGCTGTCTGGTCGAACGACACCAACATTGACCCCGTGGGAGCATGTGTTGGGGCCCGCGGAGCGCGCGTGCGTCAAGTCGTAAATGAATTACGGGGCGAGAAGATTGACATTGTGCCCTTTTCTGAAGACCAACACGATTTTGTTGCTAAAGCGCTTTCACCTGCAAAGGTGCGTGAGGTTCGCTTTCACGAAGTTGAAGGTGTCGCTGAAGTCGTAGTTCCCGATCATCAGCTGTCACTCGCTATTGGTCGAGAGGGCCAAAACGCACGACTCGCTGCGCGCTTAACGGGCTGGCGGATTGACATTAAGAGTGAAACTCAGATTCTCGACGAAGAAACAGCATACGCCGAAGGTGATTGGGCTGAAGGTGAGTGGGTTACAGACCCTGAAACCGGAGAACAGACTTGGGTTCCAGCAGATGGCAGTGAAGCGATGTCGGCAGACGACTGGGCGACCGCCGCAGAAGAAGCTGACCAAGCTGATGGGGACGAGCTCATCGAAGACGATTCAGAAGCCGTTGGTGAGGAACTGGGTGAGGGAGACGCGCTTCCCGATGAGGAAAATGGCGATGACGGCCCCGCAGATGAACGAGATAATCAGGAAGAGACAGAAATCGAGGAAGAAGAGCTAAGCAACTGACCAACTGTGGGTGTTATACCCGGTAGCGTTGCTCAACAGTCAATAGCACCGTTATCTACCGGAAACCCGTCGCTGTCTGCGAAGATAGAAGACGGTACGAATCATCCGCCGCTCACAGACCCCAACGAATAGTAAGGAACGCGTTTGCCCAAGAACCCCCGGGTGCATGAACTCGCAAAAGAGTTAGGTCTCACTAACGATGAGACTCTCGCGCTCTGTGACGCGCTCGGCATCGAAGTAAAAAGCCACTCCTCGAGTATTCAAATAGCGCAAGCCGACCGGGTGCGTCGCAAAGCTGATCGAGAAGGTCTGATTCGGGAAACGCAGCCGGAAGAGCCAAAAGCGGCGAAGAAAAAAGCCCCCGCGAAGAAAAAAGCTCCCGCGAAGAAGAAAGCTCCCGCGAAGAAGAAAGCCCCCGCGAAGAAGAAAGCCCCTGCGAAGAAGAAAGCCCCCGCGAAGAAGAAAGCCCCCGCGGTTGAGGCAGCGGCTCCAACCGAACCTGCACCGCCGGATGATGACGCGCCGGAACAACAGGACACCAGTGTTGCTGATGATCAAGAGGCTCCAGCTGCACGACCGCTCGTTACTTCAAGTGGCCAAGAGCCGGCTCGGCGAGTCGTCGAAGACACATCGGCCCGCCCCACACCTAAAAACGAAGAAGCGCAAGGAGAGCGCGAAGCGCCAACCAGCCGCGATATAGGTTCAGCGCCAGCAGGACCTCCTCCACGCATGCCTGCGCCGCCGCGATCGGGTAGCGGCAAGCCAATACCACCGCCGCCGGGCGCCGCCCCGCCGCGGTCAGGCTCCGGTCGAGCTATTCCGCCGCCCCCAGGTCCTCCGCGTGCCCGTAAGGCAGATAACGCCAATTCTCCGAGTGGTGGGCGACCCGGAAGCGGTGGGCCCCGTAGACCGAATAGACCAGGTGGACAAAGGGGGCCAGGAGGCGCGCCGGGCCCAGGAGGCCCGCCAATCGGTCCTGACGGACCTGGAGGTCGTCCAGGTGGCCGCCCAGGCGGACCTCGAGGTGGTCCGCAGCAACGACGCGGTCGTAAACAAAAGCGGCGCAGACGTCAACAAGAAGAGCTTCAACCACAAGAGTTAGCTACGTACACACCAGCAGACGCCCCGGTGCCTGAGGGCGAAGTAGTACTTGAACGAGGCTCCACAGCTCAAGAAATAGCAAGCAAACTCAATCGATCGGCTGCTGACATAGTGAGATTCCTCCTTCAACAAGGAGAAATGGTTACGGCGACCCAATCGCTTAGCGATGACATGGTCGAACTTTTTGCTGCTGAATTAGGAGCCGAGATACGTCTGGTCGACCCCGGTGCTGAGCAAGAGGAAGAAATTCTTAAAGCCCTGGAAATTGACCTAGATGACGTTGGGGCTGCGCCGCGACCACCGGTAATCACCGTTATGGGTCACGTAGATCATGGCAAAACCTTGCTTCTAGATCGCATTCGGTCGTCGAATGTCGTAGACGGAGAAGCTGGGGGTATTACTCAGCATATTGGCGCCTACCAAGTAGAGCGGGGCGGACAAGCACTGACCTTTATCGACACCCCAGGTCACGCTGCTTTCACCAGTATGCGCGCACGAGGAGCTCAAGCTACTGACATCGTTATTCTTGTTGTCGCAGCCGATGATGGAGTAATGCCGCAAACACTGGAAGCGATGGATCACGCGCGTGCTGCGGAAGTTCCCATTGTGGTTGCAATTAACAAGATCGACCGTGAAGGTGCTGACCCCAATAAAGTCCTGGCCCAACTGGCTGAACGAGATTTAATCCCCGAATCCTATGGCGGCGACATTATTACGGTCCCGGTATCAGCAATGACCGAAGAGGGCATCGACGACCTCCTTGATCAGATAGTTCTAGTTTCTGAGCTAGAAGAATTGAAAGCCACACCGGACGGTCGGGCTGTTGGAACCGTACTCGAAGCCAACCTAGACAAAGGAAGAGGACCGGTAGCTACTGTTCTCGTCCAACGAGGGACTCTCTCGATTGGAGATCCGATTGTGGCGGGGGCTGCGTGGGGAAGAGTTCGGGCCATGACCGATGATCTCGGTAACGCTGTATCCGAGGCTGGGCCTTCAACTCCCGTTGAAGTCCTCGGGCTTTCAGAGGTCCCTAGATCCGGGGATATCTTTACGGTTGCCCCCGACGAAAAGACCGCAAGCCGAGTAGCGGATACGCGTGAACATTGGCAACGCCAAGCGAATATGGCAACAGTGTCATCGTCTGGAGGCGGCGGAGCAAAGCTCGAAGACATCTTCAAACAGATTCAAGCTGGCGAGGCAACCACTCTCAACCTAGTCCTCAAAGCTGACGTTCATGGATCGCTTGAGGCGGTGACCGAAAGCTTACGGAAACTCGAACGCGACGACGTCAAACTGTCTTTTGTTAGCAGGGGTGTTGGCGGTGTTAATGAAAACGACGTTCAGTTAGCGGTCGCTTCGAATGCCACAATTTTGGGCTTCAACGTTCGCCCGGACCGAAAAGCACGTGAAACTGCCGAAACCGAAAACGTCGAAATTCGACTATATGAAATTATTTATCAACTTCTAGAGGACATTGAAAATGCCATGCTCGGCATGCTCGAACCAGAGTTCGAGGAAATCGTTACCGGAGAGGCTCAGGTACGGCAGGTATTCCGAATATCTGGCGTAGGCCCGATTGCCGGCTGTCTTGTTGAAAATGGCACCATTAGCGACGGAGCAAAAGTTAGGTTCTTGAGAGAAGGAGCCATTATCTGGAAGGGCGAAGTCGCATCACTTCGTCATTTCCAAGACCCGGTCAATCAGGTGACCGCAGGCATGGAATGTGGCATTGGTTTGTCAGACTTTACAGATCTCAAAGAAGGTGACGTGATCGAAACCTACGATGAGCGTGAGATCCCGATTGCGTAACTGCTAAACAACAGCTTCAACTCGGAGGCTGCGAGATGAGCAACAAACGAGGGCATCACCGCAGAAGCGGTCAAAACTATGAACGTACCGACCGCGTTTCGGGGCTAGTCAAAGAAATAGTTGCTGGGGAATTAGAACGTATCGACGACTCCCGACTCTTTTTGGTATCGATAACCGGTGTTGATGTCGACCGTGAGCTCGCCAACGCCACTGTTTGGTTTTACATATCCGACGAAGAAGACGTAGAAGTGGTTGCCGATGCCCTCGAACAACATCGCCAAAGAGTCCAGCAGGCCCTAGCCCGACAGTCGCGAATGCGTCGGACCCCAACAATCCACTTTGCTCCCGATACATCGATACATGACGCGGGCCGAATTGAGTCCATTTTGGACGAACTTGGAATGGGTGACTCTGAGACGCAAACAAAAACCGATTAATGGCACGTAAACCCCCCGTCGTTCATGGAGCGGTACTAATTGACAAACCGGCTGGCATGACCTCGCATGATGTTGTCGGGCAGCTACGAAAACGGTTTGGTGAGCGGCGTATTGGCCATGCCGGAACGTTGGACCCAGATGCTACGGGGGTGCTGGTCATCGGAGTTGGTAACGCCACCCGATTGTTGCGGTTTGCAACGGCTTCCGAAAAGACCTATGAGGTCGAAATAGTCTTCGGGACTGAAACAGACACACTTGATGCATCGGGTCAGATGGTCGCGGAACACGATATGTCATTCGATTATCAGCAAATCGAAGCTGCCACGGCATCTCTTACAGGCGAGATTGAACAAGTACCTCCGATGGTGTCAGCGCGCCGAGTTGGCGGACGGCGACTTTACGAAATTGCCCGCGAAGGACTCGAGGTAGACCGAGAATCACGCTCGGTGGTAGTGAGCAGGTTTGAGGTTGAAGCAACCGATGACCCATTGATATGGCGAGCCCTAGTGACTTGTTCAGCGGGTACATACATCCGAACATTGGGTGCTGACCTCGGAGTGGCGTTGGGCGGCGGCGCCCACATACGGAACCTTCGTAGAACACGAAGTGGCCACTACTCAGTTGAGGAAACTGGAACGATTGATGAGGCGCCCCTTTTGCCGGTTGTGGAATTAACAAGAGGGATGGAACAAATATCGTTGAGCCAAGACGAGATTTCCTTGGTTCAAAACGGCGGGAAACTCAAAATTGACCGGATGCAGGGTGACGGTCCCTGGGCGCTCTTGGACGCCAATCGGAATCTGGTGGCCGTGCACGAAATTCAAGATGGCGTAGTAGTAGTAGGTGTCGTCATTCCGAAGTAAACGACCGAGCTCATAGTCACAATTCTCTTGCTGATAGAAGTCGTGGCGGCGGCGTCCGGCGGGTAGTTTAAAGAAGTGGAGATCATCCGCGACCTCGCTTGGTCGCCAACTTTGGAACAAGGCAGCGTAGTGACCGTCGGTGAATACGACGGTGTCCACCGAGGCCATAGAACTGTCGTGGCTGAAATGCATCGGATGGCAGCCGAACGTGGTTGTGCAACTGCGGTCGTGACCTTCGACCGCCACCCGGCGACAATTGTGCGTCCGGAATCTGCCCCTCTGCTGCTATGCGACTTAGAACACAAACTTGAACTATTGGCGGAAACAGGTGTCGATTACACACTGGTCGTCGAATTCACAGAAGAACAAGCACAAGTTAAAGCTGAAACCTTTGCACAGCAGATACTCGTGGACTGCCTGCAGGCACGTGCGGTGATTGTTGGAGCTGACTTTCACTTTGGAAAAGGTCGCCGAGGCAATGTTGAAACGCTGAAGGTGGTCGGAGATGAATGCGGCTATGAAGTGGTTGGGCTGCCTTTGGTCAAGCAACTAACAGGGGAAGGCGAAGTAATCTCGTCGACCTCAATACGAAGTGCTTTGACCGATGGGGACGTGGAAAAAGCACACCGCCTTCTCGGACGCCCTTTTGAAGTACGAGGGGTGGTTACTCCCGGCGATAGGCGTGGACGCACAATTGGATTCCCCACAGCTAATTTGCCGACAACACCTGATTTGCAGGTGCCCGCAGACGGCGTCTACGCAGCGTGGTATATCAGGGAAGACGGAACGCAATATCCTGCGGCGGTCAATATTGGTAAGCGACCGACGTTCTATGACTACGCTGACCGTTCATTGATCGAAGCGCACCTCATAGGTTTTCGCGGAGACTTGTACGGCGAAATAGCAAAAGTTCGTTTTGTGCGCAGACTTCGAGGCGAGAAAAAGTTTGAGGGCATCGAACAACTGCAAGAACAGTTAGGTAAGGATGTGGCGGACGCGGCTAAGTGTCTCGAAGAGTAAGTCAAGACCTAGACGCCGTCTGTAATAACTGAGGACTTCGCTGTTAGAATGCTTTACGGCGCAAACATCCGCGCCGGCCAAACAGCCGCCAAACCCTCTACGGAGCGGCAAGACGTTGTATATCAAGGAAAAATTCATGGCCGAAAAATCCGACACCATGGCAGCGCATCGCCATCATGATGCAGATACAGGTTCACCTGAAGTACAAATTGCGTTGCTGACCCAACGGATAAACGATCTCACCGAACATTTGCAGACTCATCAAAAGGACCACCACAGCCGGCGCGGCCTACTGAAGCTCGTAGGCCGTCGACGCCGACTATTGAACTATCTCGACAATAATGACGTTGAGCGATACCGAGCGCTAATTGCGAAACTCGGTTTGCGTCGCTGAGTGACCTTCGCGACCCAATTCGGTTGCTAGTTGCGTTCACGACTGAAGCTCAAAAATCCAGATTGCACAGCAATTGGTTGTCGCCGACCCCTCCCCACCTCGGAGTGATCGACGTCTACCAACTGAATGCAAATAGTGGCGAGAACGTCTCGCCGAAGGAGTAGAAGAAAACCATGGCTGATGCCATATCCGTATCGGGCCCTATTTCAGGTACCGACAAAACCATTTCATTTGAAACCGGCAAGTTAGCTGGACTTTCAAATGGAGCCGTAACAGCAAAGATAGGGTCAACTCAAGTCTTAGTTACAGCGACTGCTTCGAGCAAACCTCGAGACGGCGCCGATTTTTTCCCACTGACCGTCGACATTGAAGAGAGAATGTACGCCGCTGGCCGGATTCCAGGCTCTTTTTTCCGTAGAGAAGGGCGCGCTTCAGACGACGCGATTCTCGCCTGTCGACTTATCGACCGGCCATTACGCCCTAACTTTCCTTCCGAATACCGACATGAGACACATGTCGTAGGGACAATCCTCGGCGTGGACGGGGAAAACCAGTACGACGTGATCGCCCTAAACGGTGCCTCGGCTGCTTTATGGGTTAGCGGAATACCATTTGAATCTCCTGTTGCGGCCGTCCGAATCGCATACAGCACCGACGGGGCATGGGTACCGTTCCCGACTTATCAAGAAGGCGAAGAATCTACATTCGAGATGGTTGTTGCTGGTCGACAACTAGAGAATGGCGATATTGCCATCATGATGGTGGAAGCTGGTGGTACTGAACGCGCTTTCGAGTATTACGACGAAGGGGCACCCAAGGTCACAGAAGAGGTTTTGGCCGATGGTCTCGAAGCATCGAAACAGTGGATCGACGATGTCATAGAGCTACAAAAATCTTTGCGAGCCAGCGTTGGTGAAATCGAAGAGCTTGAATGGGTTCGAAGTGTTGACTACAGCGACGAAATCGTGGAACGCGTTCGGACCGTAGCGACCCCACAGTTAACCGAAGTTATGGCTATCGCCGATAAGGCGGAGCGTGAAGGCCGTCAAGATGAAGTGACTGCCGCAATTCGGGCACAGCTCGAAGAAGAGTTTTCCGAAACGGAAGATGCTGCAAAGCAGATAGGCGCTGCAGTGCGTTCGGTTACGAAGGAAATTGTTCGTCGACGCATAGTGGAAGATGGTTTCCGTATCGATGGGCGGGCTACGGATGAAGTTCGCCCGCTGTCTGCGGAAGTTGCGTATGTGGGTGAAACGGCTCACGGGTCGGGTTTATTTCAGCGTGGGGAAACCCAAGTGCTAAATGTCACGACATTGGGCATGAGTCGTATGGAACAACTCATCGACACGCTCAACCCGAACGACCGCAAGCGCTACATGCACCATTACAACTTCCCACCTTTCTCTACAGGAGAGGCCGGCTTCATGAGGGGCCCCAAGCGTCGAGAAATTGGACATGGCGCTCTCGCTGAACGTGCATTGTTGCCTGCCATCCCTTCAAAAGAGAAGTTTCCATACACTCTGCGCTTAGTTTCAGATGTGTTGTCATCTAATGGCTCCACATCCATGGGTTCAGTGTGCGCTTCGTCGCTGTCGCTTATGGATGCAGGTGTGCCGATCCGGAGCCACGTATCTGGCATTGCGATGGGCTTGGTGTATGCAGAAGGTAAATACGTCACTCTTACCGACATTTTGGGCGCAGAAGATGCGTTCGGAGATATGGACTTCAAAGTCGCTGGAACCGAAGATGCCATCACAGCCCTTCAACTGGACACAAAGATTGATGGCATTCCCGCTGAAGTTCTCGCTCAGGCCTTAGCGCAGGCGAGAGAGGCCCGGATGCAAATTCTGTCAGTCATGAATGATGCAATCTCTGAGCCGCGTTCTGACGTCGGAGGTAATGCTCCAAAAATTGTCAGCTTCGAGATACCGATTGACAAGATCGGAGAAGTTATCGGTCCGCGAGGCAAAGTCATCAACACCATTCAAGAAGAAACCGGTGCAGATATATCTGTTGACGATGATGGCACTGTAGGAGTGGTGAGTATCGGTTCACCAGATCGCGAAAAAGTCACCGAGGCTGAGCGTCAAATTCGACTGATCGTCAATCCGCCCACTGCTGATGTAGGTGCTGAATACGAAGGTCGAGTGGTCAACATCACCAAGTTCGGTGCATTTGTGAATATCTTGCCCGGCACAGACGGCTTATTGCACATCAGCAAACTCGGAGGTGACCGCCGACTCGACAAAGTCGAGGAGGTGCTTAACGTAGGTGACGCAGTTCAGGTTTTGGTTGACGACATCGACCCAAATGGGAAGCTTTCCCTTTCGATGGTGGGCGACGCTGTAGTCGAAAGCGAGACTCAGTCTGAAGAAGCCAGTGAAAATGCAGCTTCGGCCGATAAACCAGAAACGGCATCTTCAAACAATGAAGAAGATGGCGGCGAAGGTTCGTCGAGCGACGATAACGGCTCTTCGACGGCTCGAGAATACGTTTCATTTGAGGAACACTTCTCCGAAACTGCCAAGGGTCTGTACGGCGATATGGGGCCAGAACCCAAAGATGATGGACGGGGAAGACGTCGTCGTAGGAGCCGTCGATAGAGCTTCGCTTGCGTGAAATAACGCTTATTTCGAAATAGATGCTCTTAGTGTGAGCCCTGTACTCCAAAATGGAGGCAGGGCTCACTAGGTTTTGAGAACTATAGAAGGGACCACCTATATGCGAGTAGTAGTCGTAGGTTCAGCTGGTCGAATGGGTTCAGCCGTATGTCGCGCGGTAGACGCCGATCAAGATTTAGAGCTAACAGCTGCCGTTGACCCGTCATCAGTGGGGTCAGAAGACCCCACCGGGACACTGACTGTGGTCAAAGCTCTAGAAGATGTAGACGCGTCCACGGTAGACGTAATGGTCGATTTCACAATCGCCGAAGCAGCGAGATCAAATATCGCCTGGTGCGCAGCAAATCAGGTGCACGCAGTCGTTGGTACCAGTGGGCTTAATGAGCATGACCTAGCTATCTTTGAGCAGACCTTTACTTCAAGTAACTGCCTTGTCGCCCCCAACTTTGCAATAGGTGCCGTCCTCTTAATGCGATTTGCTGAAATGGCGGCTCCGTTTTTTCCAACAGCTGAGATTATTGAATTGCATCATGATGGAAAAGTCGATGCGCCTTCTGGAACAGCGATGCGCACAATGGAACGGATGACGGAAGCGTCCGACGAGTGGGGAGAAGACCCGACACAAGAGGAAGTGCTACCCGGAGCGCGAGGGGCAACGGGTCCTTCTGGTATAAACGTGCACTCAGTTCGGCTAAGGGGTCTAGTCGCGCATCAAGAAGTTCTATTAGGAACTGAAGGAGAAACTCTCACCCTGAGGCACGACAGTTTAGATAGAGCGTCATTTATGGGAGGTGTTGTCCTCGCTTGCAAGCTGATCAATGAACACCCGGGAGTCACCCTGGGTCTTGACTCATACTTAGGGATTTAGTTTGTCTACGCGAGTCGCCGTCGTGGGGAGCCTGAATTACGACATCACAATATGGGTTCCACAACGACCAGGAGCAGATGAGACTGTTCATGGGACCGACTGCGATGAGAACGCTGGAGGTAAAGGGGCCAACCAGGCAGTGGCAGCAGCACGACTCGATGCCGAAGTAAGCATGATTGGTCGTGTAGGCGCGGACAATCGAGGTGATTACTTGCTTGCGCAATTAGATGAAGCGGGCGTCAACCGAATGCACGTGTCGAGAGGACGTGCTGCGACAGGTACCGCGGTGATCACCATTGACCCAACTGATGTATCGATCATCGTTATAGCAGGAGCCAATGGAGAACTCGGTGCTAAAGACGTCGAGCGAGCAGCATCTACAATTGGCGATGCTGATGTCCTGCTGTTGCAAGGCGAGGTAGGAGTTGCAGCAGCAAGGGCCGCAGCGGTACTTGCGGCAGCGTCCGCTACGAAGATTGTTTTTAATCCCGCGCCCTTTAACGACGTGGCAGCAAGCATCCTGCCGTTGGCCGATGTCGTCATAGTTAACCGTCAAGAAGCGAAAGAGCTAAACAACTTTTCGCCTCCGATTCTGATCACCACCCTTGGCGCAGATGGCTGCGAAGTTCGAGTTGGGGACGAAATTACTAAGGTAGAGGCACCATCAGTTGAGGTCGTCGACCCAACGGGTGCAGGTGATGCATTTGTCGGAGCGTTCTCGGTGGCGTTCGTCGATACAAATGATCCAGTGGCGGCTGCCCTGATAGCTGTTCGGGCAGGAGCGGCGGCGGTCCGCAAAGTCGGCGCGCAGCCGAGCATGCCGCGATGGGTCGATATTGACAACCTATGAAAGCACTTTAAGTTCCATCTGCCCGCTTCTTATTTCGCCCGCTTTGCAACACCACCAAAACAACCATTAGCAATGTAAACGGCAATGAGAAACGGCTGATGAACCTGACGACTGCGCCGATGGGTCCCTCGAAAACCGAGCTCACCCAATAAATCAGCAAAAGTCGTGAAAGCGTTCCAGCTAAGTTGACTGCTACAAAAGGAATCCTTTTCATCCTCGCGATACCCGCAAGTAGACACATTGGATACCCAGGCACCAAAAAAAGTAATAGCCAGCCAACCCTTGGAAACCATCGCTCCAAGACCGCAATTGTTCGTAACAGGCCGCTGTTTTTGCCGAATTCTTCCGCCAGATAGTTCTTTGTAGCGGGGCCAAATTCCCAACCCAATTGATGAAGGAACAGGTCCGGGGCGAAGAGTCTGATTGCCCCTACAAGCAGGAAAGCAACTGGGCCGCTTTGGTTAGCGGCTAGCAGCAACATTGGATCTGTGGCATTAAGAGAGATCAAGACCAGAGGCTGTGAGTCGATTAGCGAACTCGTCAAAATCTGACCAACATACGCGGCGAGCGCGAGCGCGACCGGGAGGGCAGCTAGTTGCTTAACTCTGCGTCGTTCGTTATCTCCAAGAGATGCTTTTGGAAGCTCAGATTCAGTCATTTCGAACTTTCACCCTATGCGGATGTAGCCGTTCGCGAAGTCTTCTCATACGATTTGCCATATGCAGTCAACCATGATGGATACCCCTCTCACCCTCGACTTCTTCTTTCGCCGAGCAGAAAGTTTGTTTCCGCATAAGGAACTCATCACGGCTACAGCAACGGGAATCGAGCGGAGCAACTATGGACAATGGGCCGACCGTACTCGAAGGCTCGGTGGAGCTTTAAATGATTTAGGCATTAAAGAATCTGGTCGAGTGGGAACCTTTGCGTGGAATACGGCGAGACATCTGGAACTTTATTTTGCAGTGCCGTGTAGTAACCGAGTACTACACACATTGAACATCAGACTTTTTGCGGACCAGATCGTCTACATCGCTAACCATGCGGAAGACGAGGTAATTTTCGTCGATAGGTCCCTCATGGCTCTCCTGTGGCCACTGGTCGATCAGCTAGAGACCGTCAGACATTTTGTTGTCATGGATGACGGTGACGGGGAGATCCCTGATGACCCTCGAGTCATTGACTATGAAGAGTTGATTGCCGCTGCACCTGCAGTCGACTTCGAAGTACGTGACGAAAAACAAGCTGCTTCGATGTGCTACACGAGTGGCACTACCGGAAATCCCAAAGGTGTGGTGTATAGCCATAGGTCGACGTATATGCACACCATTACGACGATGACGACTGATGGATTAGGGGTATGTGAATCTGATGTCATCCTTCCGGTTGTTCCGATGTTCCATGTCAACTCATGGGGTTTGCAACATGCGGCAGTTGCGGCAGGGGCAACATTGGTGAACCCCGGTCCTAAACTGCAGGCTCAACCCATCGCCGAACTGATGGAGTCTGAGCGCGTCACAATTGCAGCGGGAGTCCCCACCATATGGATGGGTGTACTTGAGGAGCTAGACGGTCGCGACGTGTCGAGTTTACGAGCGATCCCGTGTGGCGGTTCGGCAGTTCCGAAGTCGTTGTCGGAGGGCTATCGGGAGAAGATCGGATTACCGATCTTGCAGGCATGGGGAATGACTGAAACTAGTCCGCTCGCGGCGATAGCGCACGTAAAGTCGGCCGAAGCCGACCTGGACGAGGAAGCTAAATCAGAAATTCGATCTTCGGTAGGCACGATCGTCCCCACAGTCGAGTTTCGAATCTGTGAGCCAGATTCGATAGAAGAATTGCCGTGGGACGGTGAATCAAGTGGGGAACTTCAGGTGCGAGGATCCTTTATTACCGGCGAGTACTACAAGAGGCCTGATGCCTCAGACTCATTTACTGAAGATGGTTGGTTGCGAACTGGAGACGTAGCGACTTGTGATGAGCGTGGATATATCCGCCTCGTCGATAGGACTAAAGATCTCATCAAATCTGGGGGAGAGTGGGTCAGCTCCGTTGAAGTCGAAAATGAGATAATGAGCCACCCCAAGGTCGCTGAAGCGGCGGTGATAGCGGTCGCATCGGAAAAGTGGATGGAACGGCCCATGGCCTGCGTCGTTCTTAAGGATGGAGAATCATTGACTCATGATGAGTTAATCGAGTACCTAACCCCACGAATGGCGAAATGGTGGCTTCCCAGCGCAACTCAAGTCATTGATGAAGTGCCCAAGACATCGACCGGCAAGTTTTCGAAACGAACCCTTCGCGACGCATTCGCAGATTTGGTTGTCGAGTAATTAGCAGCATTCAAGTTGATGAATGGGAAAGCTGCCGTAGTTACCGGGGCGAGCACTGGAATTGGTTATGCGGTAGTAGAACAACTTTCCGCTAGTGGCTGGCAAGTTTGGGGAGGTACCCGATCTGACAGCGACGCGTCCAAGTTAGAGATGTCTGTCGGTGTGTCATCTCTTCAGATTGAAGTGACTGACGAATACTCAGTTAAAACAGCCTTCGATGAAGTTCTGGCTAGTCGCGGGTCTTCGGGTTTAGATCTGTTGGTCGTCAATGCCGGAATCGTCATTGGTGGCCCATTGGAATATGTTTCTCAGAGCGCTTGGAAACAACAGCTAGATGTCAACGTTGTTGGCGCAGCGCTTTCGATTCGCTACGCGTTGCCTCTTTTAGAGATGTGTAATTCGTCGCGAATTATTGTGGTGGGGTCGATTAACTCGCGAATTGGACTTCCCTTGTTGAGTCCATATGCAGCTAGCAAACACGCTCTAGTTGGACTTTTGTCATCTTTGCGACAGGAGTTGGGGCCTCAAGGGCCGCGAATTACGTTGCTCGAGCCTGGCGCAATCCGCACTCCTTTGTGGGAGAAGGTCGAGCAGATGTCGCATCAAATATATGAAGACGTTTCCCCTGAAGGGCGTCGGAAATATCAACCGTTCCTAGAGCGGGCCTTAAACAATGCAACCCGGGGTAAACGAGGCGGTCTTGAGGCCCATAAGGTCGCGATTCTCATCGAGAAATATGCAAATCGGCGGTATCCACCGCGTCGTCGCCTGGTCGGGCGCGACGCGCGAATTGGTGCCCTTTTGAAGGCTCTTTTGCCCGAAAGATTTTTCGACTTTCTTGTTCGTAGATTTCGGTCTGTTAAGATCTCGACCTAAGTTACTAATGGGTAACCAGTAGGAATGTTTGAGACTAGGGGATTCTTATGTCATCAGTGGAAGAACTGATCGGTCGTACCGACCCGAACGACTTTGAGGCGGTTTTGGCGATGACCAATACCGATCCGAACGAAGTTATCCATGCGGTCGAGGACAATGCGGAATGCATCTATACCTGGGACTACGAAAAAGGTGCACGACCTCAACTGGCCAAGCTTTACGAGAAAGCGAAGGTAGGCCAGTGGAACGGCGAAACTGACTTGCCCTGGGATACAGACGTTGACCAAGAAGCACTAGCTGTCCAAGAATACGAGACAAACGGTGGCGCCGGAGAGGTTATGGATCTCTCTGGAACTGGAGTTGAATCATGGGGCCGTGACGAATGGGTTCGATTCAACATGGAGTCGCAGAACTGGGCCCTGAGTCAGTTCATGCATGGAGAGCAAGGTGCCTTAGTCTGCACAGCGAAAATTGTTGAGACCGTGCCCTGGATGGACGCAAAATATTACGCATCAACTCAGGTTGTGGACGAAGCACGGCACGTAGAGGTCTTTGCGAAATACCTTGATACCAAATTGTCGGACACCTACCCCATAAACGTCCATTTGCGGATGCTGCTAGACGAGATCATCGAAGATTCCCGCTGGGATATGACATACCTAGGAATGCAAATCATGGTTGAAGGCCTCGCCCTTGCAGCCTTTGGGTTCATGTACCAGCAGAGTGAAGAACCGCTTCTAAAGCAGTTACTCCGTTACGTAATGAGCGACGAGGCTCGTCATGTTGCCTTTGGTGTTCTTTCCCTCAAAGAGGTGTACCAAGACATGACTCAAGCGGAGCTTCTAGAACGTCAAGAATTTGCGTTCGAAGCAGCCGTCCGAATGCGCGACAGGTTTCTGCAACAAGAGGTGTGGGAACGCATGGGCGCTGATGTCAAAAAGGTAATTCCCTTGGCGTATCAAGACCCGCTTCGGCAGGAGTTCCAACAACTGCTGTTTACCAAGATTGTTCCAAACTGCAAAAAGCTTGGGTTGTTGGATGCAGGAGATGGCTGGCTCCGAAAGAAATTCGGAGAGATCGGTGTAATCCAATACGAAGACTGGGTTGATATAGAAGATGAAGTCGACTCTTTCGCGATTACCCGAGAGCTTGAAGCAGAGGCGGCGTTAGCCGAGTCTTAGAAAATATGTCTCATCAATCAGATCCTCAATTGTTGGTGTCGCTGGCTTTGCGCCTCAAAGGATTTGGGGACATCGACGCTATCTCCTCGGTTCACGCACTTGATAGCGCCGTTACTCAAGGCGCTCTCTCGTTAATGATTGACGAAAACAAATGTGTAATGCGTCAGGTAGAAGGCGTTGACAAATACGTCCTGACCCCGTCGGGAAGAGAAGACGGAGAAAAGCTACTCAGAGAGGAGCTTGATCGCCTGGGCTTACGAGCCGCAGTACAGAGTGGCTATGAACAATTTCTTGACCTGAACCCAGCTATGTTGCAGCTTTGCACGGACTGGCAAGTCGTTAATGATGGTTCCGGAGAACAGAAGCTCAATGACCATAGCGACTCTGCGTACGACGATGAGGTCCTCCAGAGATTGGCTGACCTTGATCGACAGGTGACTCGAATTCTGAGTGACCTCAATGAGGTGCTCATCAGGTTCTCTAACTACCCGTTTCGCTTCGGAACAGCCCTAGACAAAGTCCTCGCAGGGGAGCTCGAATGGTTGACCAAACCGATAATGCCGAGCTATCACACTGTGTGGTTTGAACTCCACGAAGACCTACTCGCGACGCTTGGAATCGATAGAGCGAGTGAGTCGGCCCTCTGAGAGGCTACCCTCGGCTTCATGACTGCGCGATTTGGTCGAGTTATTCCAGCGATGGTGACGCCATTTAACGAAGATGGCGCGTTAGATGTTGACGCATCGGTCACCCTTGCCAAGTGGCTCGTAGAACAAGGAAGTGAAGGGTTGGTAATTACCGGTACTACCGGTGAAGGTCCAGCCGTAACAGATGAAGAAGATTGGGAGCTGTGGCGAGCTGTTGCGGAGGCGGTCACTGTTCCTGTTATTGCTGGTACCACTACTAACGACACGGCTCACTCTGTTCATCAAACACGCAAGGCAGAGGAACTTGGCTGCGATGGAATCTTGGCGGTTACTCCGTACTACAACCGTCCATCGCAAGAAGGAATCTATGCTCACTTTGATGCAGTGGCAGCAGCCACCAGGTTGCCAGTTGTCTTATATGACATTCCGGTGAGGACAGGTCGCAAAATCGAGACGACTACGCTTCTGCGTCTAGCGCACGAAATTCCAAATGTCGTAGCAGTTAAAGACGCGGCAGGTAACCCTGGTGAGACGGCAAAGGTTATTCGAGATGCTCCCGAAGGCTTCGAGGTCTACAGCGGCGACGATAACTTGACTCTGCCGTTGCTCGCTGTGGGAGCAGTTGGTGTCATCAGTGTCGCTGCGCACTGGTCGGCACCCGAATTCGTGGCGATGATGGATGCTTGGGAAGCCGGTAAAGCAGATGAAGCTCGTCAAATAAACGCCCGCCTATTGGAGAGTTTTGACTATGAGACCGGCGACGAAGCTCCGAACCCAGTTCCTACCAAAGCAATGATGAGAACCCTGGGCTTACCAGTGGGCGAACCTCGTTTGCCTATGGGACCCACACCTGATGGTTTGGAAGACAAAGCCCGAGAGGTCTACTCGCGGTTAAAGGCTTGAATTGGTATCGCCCGACGTAACTATCACGTTCCTTGGGGGCCTCGGCGAAGTTGGACGTAACTCCACTTGCATAGAAATCGGTGGGAAGCTGCTTCTCATAGATTTTGGGGTCATGTTTCCTGATGCGACCATGCCGGGTGTTGACGTGATTCTTCCAGATACCAGGTGGTTGCAAGCTCGCAGCGAGGATCTCGCTGCGGTGATTGTTACCCATGGTCACGAAGACCACCTAGGTGGGGTTCCTCACCTCCTCAAACAGTTCGAAGTTCCGCTCTACGGGTCTGAACTCACGATGGCTCTTGCTCGACAGAAGGTAATCGAAGCAAGGTTGGAGGATCGCACTTCGTTTCACACGCTTAGTGATGGACAACGACTCAAGATTGGGCCATTCGACATAGAGGTGCTGCCAATCACCCACTCGGTTCCTGAAAGCCTGTGTGTTGTCCTGCATACGCCTCAAGGGGTAATGGTCCACACTGGAGACTTCAAAATCGACCGGGAACCTATAGATGGTCGGACTACGGATATTGGACGCCTGAAGGAGCTGAGCGAAGAGGGCGTACGTTTACTGATGGCGGACTCGACAAATGCTGATAAGCCTGGATGGAGTCCGTCAGAGTCCACTGTTGGTGACACCCTGCGACAACTCATCCCACGCTGGGGAGGTCAACGCCTCATAGTTAGTTGCTTTGCTAGCCACCTCCACCGAGTTCAACAAATTTGCGATATTGCTATCGGCGAAGGTAGGACTATTTTTCCTCTTGGGCGATCAATGGTGAGCAATATAAGGATTGCCCAAGAACTCGGTGTTCTAAACGTGCCGCACCGTGCAATCGACTCCATTGACAGAATCGGAGAATACGACTCAGAAGAAATATGTGTGATTTGTACCGGCTCTCAGGGTGAAGCCAATGCAGCGCTGTCACTGCTGGCGAGAGGCGATCATCCTGATCTATCGCTGTCTGAAGATGATGTAGTGCTTCTTTCCAGTCACCCCATACCTGGAAATGAAATCCCGGTTTATCGGATGATTAACCGACTAACTCGACTGGGATGTGAGGTGATTCATGACGGATTTGAGCACGTTCATACCACAGGTCACGCCCAAAGAGAGGAGTTGCAACACCTATATGAAGCCTTACTTCCAGAGTGGTATCTACCTGTCGAAGGCGAACACCGAATGCTGCGACGAAACGCAGATTTGGCCATCGAATCTGGTCACTCGCCGAACCGAACTATCGTTGCCAACGATGGAGACCAAGTCACCATAAATGCCGATGGGCTCCGTATTAGTGGTCGCATAGCGGCGCCTTACCACTACCTCGACGGCCTGTTAGATGACTTGTCACCTGATCTGTTAGAAGAGCGTCGAAAGCTAGGGGAGGGCGGCTTTGTTCACGTGACTGTGTTAATTAGCCAAGAAAGCGGTCTAGTCGGGCACCCTGACATATCGACGCTTGGATGGCTCGACGCTGAGCGAAGTGTGCAAGTTCTAGCAGAACTAGAAATAGAGGTGACCGAGGCTGTGAATGCGGCAATTCGCGCTGAAGAAAACAGAGAAGCGATTGAACGGCTTGTTCGCCGGACCACCGGCCGATTTGTGGGAAACCGGACCCGACGTCGGCCTCCTATCTCGGCATCGGTGATTCTGGTTGACTGAACCCGAATTCGACCGACGTTTCGGTACTCTCGCCAGTGTGGGATCTGAGCGTCTAGTCAACAAAGGTTCAATTTAGGTTTGGGCGAAGTTAAGCGGTCCAGCAGAAACGCCATGAACAATGAAGTCAAGTAAGTCATCGATATTTCGAAGAATGAGTGAAGCGGGATTACGCGGACGCGGTCATGACGTCGCCGGTCTGCTGCTTCTGGTAGTCGCAGCTATTTCGCTCTTAGCTCTTTTCGGAGATAGGGCGGGAATTGCTGGACGTCTCCTAGAGAGCGTCATGAGTGTTCTCGTAGGAATTTTCCGTTATGTAGTTCCGTTTGCCTTGGTGTTATGTGCATACGCGATACTCCGCGATAAACAGAGCGAGAGAACCTGGCGTATTGCTTTTGGAGGCTCGCTTACAAGCCTTGCATTGTCAGGAATGGCTCACCTTGTGGGTGATGCGGATGGCATTCGTACGACCCTGGACGAGCTTCGCTCATCAGGAGGAGTGATCGGAGCAGTAGTAGGCGAACCGTTGCGTCGAGCTGTTGACGACCCAGGGGCCTGGGTTGTGCTTTTGCTTGGCGCCCTTTTTGGGGTCTTGGTCGTAACCGATACCGGTTTGCGACAAGTTTTGGGTTTCGCAGGCCGGATTGCTCTGTTGGGAGGTCGTCAGCTTGGTCGGGGCTTTAGAAGCCTCCAAAGTCTTGGTTCTGAGCGAGAGATTTCAGAGACATCTCGGCGAGAGCGACAGCGACCGATGCCCACTATTTCAATCCCAGGCAGAGGTCTTCCCGTGCCAGAAATAGAAGACGCTTCGGCCGCCGACGAGTTTGAGACAGTAGAAGTAGCCGCCGAGGAGATTCTGTCTGATGAATTGTCGACAGAGGAGCCCGGCCTGCGTGAACCCGGAGACGATTTACTCGAAGAAGCTAACGGACCTCAGATGGACGCCTCTGCTAAAGACCGCCCGCCTGAGCAAATGGAAATCGATTTGACGACGAGGCCCACCGGGGACTGGCAATTACCGGGAGCTGGAAATCTCGAACGGTCGGGCTCCCAGGATGTCGATGAGCGGCTCTTACAAAACGGGGCGCGCAACTTGGAGGCAGCGCTTGCGAGCCATGGAGTCGAAACTCGAGTTACCGGTATGGAAGTGGGCCCCACGGTAACTCGATATGAGTTGTCCCTTGGAAAAGGCGTCAAAGTATCCAGGGTTACGAGTCTCCACAAAGACATTGCGTACGCGATGGCGTCTGCTGACGTTCGTATTCTTGCGCCGATACCGGGGCGTTCCGCTATTGGTGTTGAGGTTCCAAACGCGGACCGTCACCTCGTTGCGCTAGGCGACATTCTCGCGACGGAAACCGCGTCCAATGCCATTCACCCTCTTGAGGTAGCGCTTGGCCAAGATATTTCAGGCAACGCTGTAATGGCCAACCTCGCATCTATGCCGCACGTCTTGATTGCTGGTGCAACTGGTGCAGGAAAATCTTCTTGTATCAACTCAGTGATTACATCGCTGCTTATGCGAACCACTCCGGACGAGGTTCGCATGATTCTTATCGATCCGAAGCGAGTCGAACTTGGCCAGTACGATCGTCTCCCTCACTTACTGACTCAGGTCGTCACGAATCCGAAAAAAGCCGCTAATGCATTGTCCTGGGCTGTCAAAGAAATGGAGCGCCGTTACGACGTTCTGTCTGAAATCGGCTTTCGCGATATAACCGGCTATAACGCGGCATATGACGAAGGACGATTGGCATCTGACCTCAACGAAGAACGCGAATTTGAACGGATGCCGTTCGTCGTCGTCGTCGTTGACGAATTAAATGATCTGATGATGGTCGCAGCTCGAGATGTAGAGGAATCAATCACTCGCCTGGCACAAATGGCTCGCGCCGTAGGAATTCATCTCGTTATCGCAACTCAACGTCCATCGGTCAACGTAATTACTGGCGTCATCAAAGCAAATATTCCTTCCCGGATGGCATTCGCTGTTTCTAGCCTTGCTGACAGCCGAGTCATTCTGGATCAGCCTGGAGCGGAACGTCTCATTGGGAAGGGAGATATGTTAGTTCTGAGTTCGAACAGCAGTATCGCCCAACGTGTACAAGGTTGCTGGGTCAGCGAAGCCGAAATCCATCAGGTGGTGGCCCATTGGCGTCGGCAGGCGCCCGAAACTAATTACCTTGAAGGGGTTGAAGGTTCCGCGGACGCCAATCCAATTGTGATTCCAGGGGGTTCCTCGGGAGATGAGGACGACGATGATCTGATGATGCAGGCAATGGCAATCATTGTTGAAACGCAACTTGGCTCGACGTCGATGCTGCAGCGCAAATTAAAGGTGGGTTTTGCTCGAGCCGGAAGACTCATGGACCTCTTAGAGCAGAGAGGCGTGGTTGGCCCTTCGATCGGGTCGAAAGCGCGTGACGTGTTAATGACGCAAGAAGAATTAGACACGCTCCTCGCTGATCGTTAAATCGATTACCAGTCAGCTAGCGGGGCTAGGGTCAAGCTATGAGTAATTACGAGGTCATCGCCACCGGTTTAGAATTTCCTGAGGGGCCCGTTGTAATGCCGGATGGATCCATCATCTTGGTTGAAATTAAACGGGGAACGATTACGCGAGTCGATCCAGATAATGGCTCCGTTGACGTTGTTGCTCGGCCAGGAGGAGGACCGAACGGTGCAGCTATCGGCCCCGACGGTGCTCTGTATGTGTGTAATAACGGCGGTTTCGAATGGGGCGAAAATCGTGGTTTAACCATTCCCGGCCTAGTTGCTGATGATTACTCGTCGGGCCGTATCGAACGCATCGACCTAGAGACGGGCGCAGTTGACGTGGTTTATGCCGATGTTGACGGTGTCCCGCTAAAAGGACCCAACGATCTGATGTTCGACTCGACAGGAGGGTTCTGGTTCACCGACCATGGAAAGATGAGGGCGAGAACTCGCGACAGAGGTGGCCTTTATTATGGGAAAGCAGATGGATCTTCAGTCCGAGAGATTGCCTTCCCGCTTGATGGTCCTAACGGGGTTGGATTATCTCCTGAGGAAGACAGAGTGTACGTAGCAGAAACTCACCAAGGTTCGATTCTTTACTGGGAGCTTGACGGACCCGGCGAACTGGCTGGTTCACCACACGGTCGCTTTCTGGCTCGACCTGCTGGCAGGAAATTGTTTGATTCCTTAGCTATGGATGCTGAGGGCAATGTGAGCGTAGCGACAATTCAAACAGGTGGGGTAAGTACCTTTACACCTGACGGAGAAGAGCTGGACTTTTTCGCGGTTGAGGATCCGCTTTGCACCAATATTTGCTTTGGGGGAGCAGATATGAAGACAGCGTTTATTACATTGTCAGGGACTGGCAAGCTCATCCGATCTGACTGGCCACGGCCCGGGCTGGTCTTGCCGTACTAGGTTGTGGCCTCATCGTCACGCTAGACAGTGGGGAAGTTGTCCTCCATTGAAGGTAATCATGTCGGCGATAGCGGACTCGAAACCCACCCATTGGTAGTTGGCTTTTGGGTTCTCGCGGTATGCCACGTGAAGGTTCCCAGCGAGCCGTTCGCTGTCAGTGAGGTGTTCGAAGTCACCTAGGTCGGTTTGTGAGGCTTGTTCAACGGGTGTTCGGCCAGCGGCTATTCCCTCTTCTGCTGTTTGCTGTACGAAGTTCAGGTATGTGCGCTGGCTGTCTAAAACGTCTTTGATTTGTGAGCCAGAGAACGCTGGACCATGACCGGGCACTATTACCTCTGCTTCTCGACGTTCTATGACATCTAATGCGTCGAGTGTTCCTTGTACTGATCCGAAGAGCGCAAACGGAGTTCCACCGTGAAAAATCAGATCGCCTGCAAAAAGGACTCCGTTGTCTGGAAGCCAAGCTAAGACGTCCCCTTCGGTGTGGGCTACGAAACCTAAGTCGAAGAGGTCAATTGTGATGTCGTCTAGGTGGATGGTAGTGGAGCCTTCAAAGGTGATATCTGGGGCCCGAAATTTAAGATCTCCCCAGGCAACTGTTGGGAAAGCGGCGCGATAGTCCGGAATGCCTGTAGCCAGCATCACGTCCCGGCACGAAGCGTGGCTAATAATCGTGGCTTCGGGGAATAGATAGTTTCCGTGCGTGTGGTCAGCGTGGTGGTGGGTATTTACAAGTATTTTGACTGGTTGGGAAGTTACTGAGGCTATTGCGTCGATATAAGCGCGGTTGCGAAGTTCAGTAGAAGTTGTGTCGATGCTTACGACACCGCTGTCTCCGATGATGAAGCCCGTGTTGTTAATGAACCATGTTCCGTCAGGTTGTACATAGCTAAATACGTTCGGAGCTACTTCCTGCAGTAGTCCTGGTCCCAGGTCCTCATGTAAGTGGTTCGTGCTCATATTGAGAGCCTACGTGCACGGCACCTGCTTCTGGATCTACGCTTATGGGATGAGCGATAGTTCCAATCACGAACTTGATATTGATGTGTTCGGTTCAGAGTATGTCCAGGAAGCCCCGAAGGTGTGGGAGCGGCTGAGATCTGAATGCCCTGTGGCGCACACCTCCCTCAACGGAGGTGGCTGGTTACCGACCACTTATGAAGATATCTCTTCGGTTGCGTACGACACCGAAAACTTTTCGTCTCGTGACATAGCCGTGGCGCCAACTCCCGAAGGAGTCAGTTTGCTTGTTGCGCCGCCAATCACTTCGGACCCTCCGTTTCATACGGATGCTCGACGTATGCTCTTGCCCTATTTCTCACCAAAAGCAGTCGAGGAGATGCGAGAGGTAACTCGGAGTATTGCTGTTGAGTTACTTGATGCCATCGACCCCGCGGATGTAGTAGACGCTGCAGAACAGTACGCCCGGTATATCCCGGTTCGAGTAATCGGAGCAATGATTGGTCTACCGGAAGAAGATTGCGAAATGTTCACCAGGTGGGCCACAGACATTCTTCAAAGTCACCCGGAAAAAGAGTGGGAGCGTTTAACCACAGCGACAAAAGAAATCCTTGAATATTTCGATAAGACAATTGCCGATCGTCGAGTGAATCCTCGTGACGACTTGATTAGCAAGCTTCAGGCAGAGACCCTTCCCAATGGAGACCCTCTCACAGATAAACATGTACTGGGTACGTGCTTTCTTTTGTTGGTTGCGGGTATTGACACGACATGGAGTTCTATCGCTTCCAATTTGCTTCACCTCGCGACCCATGACGATGACAGGCAGCGTCTTGTGGCGGAACCTGAACTGATCCCGACGGCAGTAGAAGAATTTCTTCGTGCTTACTCTCCGGTGACCATGGCGCGCGTCGCCGCTGAAGATACCGAAATTGCTGGATGTCCGGTAATGGCGGGAGACAAAGTTTTTCTTCCATTCGGAGCGAGTAACCGGGATCCGGAAATGTTTGATCGGCCAGAGGAAGTCATTATCGACCGTGAAGAAAACCGCCACTTTGCGTTCGGTATCGGGATTCACCGTTGCCTTGGTTCGAATCTGGCGCGGATGGAGCTTGTCGTTGCGATGGAAGAATGGCTAAAACGATTTCCCGAGTTCTCGTTAGCAACAGACTCTGAAGTGCAGTGGGGAGGCACGCAGGTTCGCGGTCCGCGCTCGGTTCCGGTAAGAGTGACCTGAAACTAGCTGTCGTTGATTTCTGTGACCTCTTTTTTGGGAATCATGGTCATCACTACGACTACAGCGATTGTCGTGTAGGCGAAGTAGCCGATGGCCAAGGGGGTCACTGTTGAAGCGATTTGACGATCAATGACCGCTCCCAAAATGGCGCCTAAAGCCAGGGTAATGAAACCAATAGTTGATGCCGCAGTGCCTGCGAGGGAACCCATTGGTTGAAGAGCGAGAGTTGTCATGTTGGGCATCATTATGACCATTGCAGCTATTTGAGCTGACATGAGTATCATCCACATTCCGACGGGAGGAACACCACCGGTGGTCAGTGCCAACACGAGCATCAACAAGCTGACTGCTAGTTGGAACCCGAGGGCACTGTGACCCAACCGTCTTGCCCCGACTCGTCCCACAACTCGCGAACCTGTCAGGGCGACGGCCGCCATTACACACATCGTGATACTGAAGTACGGAACAAACCAGCTGGGGCGATCGAAAATCTCGCCGACGATCAGTTCAGAGCTACTTAGAAAGCTGTAGAAGGCCCCTCCCGAGAACAGGAGAGTAAGTGCATAGCCGATAGTGGTTCGGTTTCCGAAAACAATTCGTATTCCCTGCCGAGTGGTTGCAAAGCTCAATTCGCGGCGATTTGACGCTTGTAGCGACTCCGCGACGCGAAAAGACCAAAGCCACATGACCACTGCTATGACGAGACCAAACAGCATTGTCAGTCGCCACGTACCACCAGCTCTAAGAAGGAGGTCACCGACGACTGGCGCTAAGACGGGTCCAGCGAAGAAGACGGTTTGTACTATCGCCATGACACGAGCCATGTCGTCGCCGTCGAACTTGTCTCGGATCATCGCTTGACTAATTGTTCGAGGAGCTGCGCACCCGATGCCCCAAAGGACCCTTGAAGCTAGGAGACAAACCAAATTGGGAGCCAAAGTGGCGCCTAAAGCACCTAGAGCGAATAGTGCGATGCCTATCCGCAGTATTGGAAGGCGGCCGAAAGTATCGGCTAGGGGGCCATATATAGGCATTCCGATCGCCATACCGATAAATATGCAGGTGATGGTTAAGCCAGGGAGGTTCGAAGTTGGTTCCATTCCGAACGCAGACCGAAGCTCAGCAAAGGCAGGTAAAAGCATGTCGATGGATAGTGCAATAGCGCTTGTCATCAGCGCAGCGAAAGCAATAAATTCCCTTTCGTCTCTAGGACGGACAGGAGATTTCACTTCAAGCCGCCAATGATTGGTAGACCGTCTGTTCGAATTGGTCAAGAAGGGTTGCGACTCGGGGGAGCATGAAGGGAAGTGTCTGGGTCATTAACAAAGCACCGAATCCCGAAGTTCGATCAATCCAAAAGTGGGTGTTAAATAGCCCAGCCCAACTTAGTGACCCGGCTTTGCGACCTCCGACAACATTGTCCTCGTTTATTTGAAAGCTAAGTCCCCACGACTTTGGCACCCCACGCATAAATTCGAAATCTGCGCTCAGGTTTTGGTTAATTGAAGTGACGGGTGTCACGCGCAAATGCCCCATGTTGTTCGATGACATTGTCGACACCATCTGCGTCGAAAGAATCTCGTGTCCTTCGTATTTTCCACCACATAGAACCATTTGGATGAACTTCGCGTAGTCGATCGCTGTTGAAAAGAGACCGCCGCCGCCGCTATCGAACTCTGCAGCAGTTTGTGGGGGTTCGGTAGGTAGCGCTTTCCATTGATCTTTAGTGAGAACGTGCACAGCAGCTTTGCGTTCTTCCATTTCGGAGCTGCAGCTATAAGCGGTGTCAGACATACCCAGAGGGCTAAAAATTTCTTCGCGCATCCAATCACCGAGTTTGACACCGCTCGCCGCTTCAAGAAGTTGCCCGGCCCAGTCGATCCCTATGCCGTATTCCCAGCGTTGACCGGGTTCGAAAGATAGTGGCCGGTTGAGAGATGCCAACTCTCGGCTTGCGATACCAGGGGTGCCCTCGTGCTCTATCCATCGAGCGATTTCAGAATTCCAGACTTCGTAGGTAAAACCGGATGTGTGCGTCAGTAAGTTACGCAACGTAACGGGAGTCTTAGGAGAACGCAGCACGGGACCTGATTCGTTTATCTCCTCGAGAACCTGTAAGTCCGCAAGCTGCGGAATAATTTCGGCCGCGGGTTGGTCGAGTTTTAGCAATCCGCGTTCGACCGCTTGCAGACACGCGACTCCAGCTATCGGCTTTGTCATCGATGCGATCTGGAACACGGTGTCGGCTTCCATAGCACTGTCTTGGGATTTCGCTCCGTGGGCACGAATAGCAACAAGTCCGCCTTTATCGACGATTGCTCCGACTGCTCCCGGAACGATTCGATCGTCCACGGCTTTGCCTAGGCAGTCGTCGATCACATGGTCCAAGCTCACTGATCGAGTCCTTCTAACCAGGGTGTTATGTCGATGCCTTGGTAACGCTCCTTTAAGGCTTCGACTAGTTCGGGGGTCCAAAAGGGGTGCCCGGGTCGTGGTGCCCCGAATAGCGCTAATTCGTCGGGGCTGCAGCTTGCTGCGAACTTCGACCAAGGACCTCTATTCGCATTTTGTTGAAAACTGTCAAATCCAATCCACTCATGATGGGCGTGTTTGAAAGCGATATTCATTAAAAACCTGGAGCCACCCTCTCGCGTCAGGTCGACTCCTCGATGCCAGACATCGGTTCGGTAAGCCAAATAAGAACCGCGTCGACCTGCCGCGGATTGAGGATTAGCGCCCGGTGGAGAATCTCCGATGCTCAAAATCTGAGTAGGGCCAACGCCTTCCTCAACGTCAGAGAGATACAAGAAACCCAGCATGTTCCACCACCCCGGTTCGACCCGATCTGGAACGATCGTGTGATTACGGTCTTGGTGGAACGGCTGTTCGTAGTTGGTGACTCCGGTGTACTTTCCCCAAATTCGTGCCTGGTATAGGCGGATGTCCTCATCACCCATTGCTTTTTTGGCGAAATCCACCACGTTGGGGTGAATTTGCAATCGATTGAGTAGATATGAGTCGTATGGAAATAGCACATGGCCTAGAAATTGTCGCAAACGAAACTCTGCGCCTTCGTTCTGAATGTCTTTGAGTTGATGTGCGTTGCCTTGCTTGGTGGGTTGATAGCGAAGATCGGTGCTTTCGCCCTCAAACTGAGCTTGAGCGGCCGGGTTACCTGAGTGGTAGTCAACCGGATGTGGGAAATGGCCCCAAAGCTCCTCGACGGCAGCATCTATCTCTTCAGTCGGAACTAAGTCGTGGACCACGGTCCAACCTTGCGTTCGCCATTGTTCAACTGCAGTGCTGATATCGGTGGTCACCACCTGGCAGACTAGCTCGCCTGGAGGCAATGAACGCTAACGGGCTCCCTGAGCGTCATGAACTCTGATTGTCGCACCTGTTACGAAGTCAGATGATGGTGACACCAGGTAAAGCAAAGTGCTATCGAGCTGAGAAGCTTTGCCTAGTCGCTTACGAGGGAAGCCCTCAGTGATGTCGCCCATTCGTTCAAGCATCCCGTCCATCATTTCGCTCTCGAAGGCACCTGGAGCAATGCAGTTGACATTGACGTCATATTTGGCGAACTCTAAGGCCAACATCTCGGTCATGCGCACAACGCCGCTCTTCGTGATTGCATACCAGGAGGTACCGATCCCAGCACTGTAGGCAGCTCCAGAAGAGATATTGACTATTCGTCCCGGAAGCTCGGCCTTGATCAGACGTCGCGTCACTTCACTTGCAAGATGGAACAGCGACGTCAAATTAGTTGCGACCATTTCATCAACGAATGCGGGATCCATCTTCAAGGCGAGTCGAGCGTCGGGTTTCCCGGCGTTGTTAACCAATATTTGTACGGTGCCCAATTTCTTTTCAGTTTGATCTATTGCGGCGAAAAGAGCGTCGGTATCAGTGACATCTAACGGGACGGGTAGAACTTCTGTCCCCATGGATCTGAGTTCCTCGGCGAGCACTTCGAGTCGTTCCGCTCGACGCCCAGCAATAGCCACATTCGCTCCGCAGGCGGCGAGAACCCGAGCGAATCTTTGACCCAACCCTGAGGTTGTGCCGGTGACAAACGCAGTCTGCCCCGAAAGGTCAACCGTAAAATTTGGTATATCTGACATGTTTCCCCTAGGTGATGCAAATCTCTGACCTTCTGTTTAGGCGTAGAAGGAATGAACGTCTAATCCTTTTCCTACCGATTAGGGAGCGCGTCATTGGATGAACGACTAATTCTCGAAGCTGGACGGGTGAAAGATGGTCTCCGAGTCCTAGTTACGGGAGGGGGATCTGGCATTGGAGCATCGGTAGTTGATGCCCTCCGTTCTGCTGGAGCCAAAGTGTTTGTTTGCGATATAGATCCAAGCACTAGCCCAGACCACGTTGCAGATATATCTCAAGGGCAACAGGTAGAAGAGATGTTTCGTGCGATAGAACGCGACCTCGGCGGACTTGATGTACTGGTCAACAATGTAGGTATAGCGGGTCCCGCAGGCTTGGTAGACGAGATTGACCCGAATGATTTCGATGAAGTATTACGAGTCAACCTAAGCGGAACTTTTCGAGTGACAGCTTGTGCAGTTCCGCTTTTGCGTTCCGCCGACAGTGGCTTAATCGTCAACATCGCTTCAACAGCAGGAATCTTTCCCTACCCCTACCGTTCTCCCTATGTGGCAGCGAAATGGGCGATAGTTGGGCTCGGGCGAAGCTGGGCTATGGAATTGGGTGAAGACAACATCCGAGTAAATGTCATTTGCCCTGGTTCTGTTGGCGGCCCTCGTATGGATCAAGTAATTCAAAAAGAAGCACAAGCAAAGGGGGTCGGTGAAGCGGAGACTCGTTCGGGATATGAGACTCAGGTTTCGATGCGGCGCTTCATGGACGCTGCCGACGTTGCCGGCGCTGTTGTGTACATGGCGTCCCCAGCTGGTCGACACGTCTCCGGTCAGGTTCTGTCGGTTGATGGAGCTACTGAGTCTTTGCGAAGTTCCTGAGCAATCGAGTTTCTGGTGAGGCACACTCGTGGGAGCCTTTAATACCAGGAGCGACCAAAGTGAACGTCAGCGAAGCCACCCAACGGAGAGCGTCAATCAGATCATTTCTTGCTGATCCCGTCAGCGATAAACAAATCCGCGATCTTTTGGAGGTGGCATCACGGGCCCCTTCAGGCGGCAACGTTCAACCTTGGAAGGTCTACGTAATCAACGGTGATGCTATGGATCGTTTTCGCACGTTCATCTCTAGCCGCAGCCCGGGAGAATCTGAATATCCCGTTTACCCGCCTAGCTTGCAAGAGCCGTATCGGACTAATCGATTCGAGTTGGGTGAAGCAATGTATGAAAAACTAGGGATTCCCAGGGAAGACAAACCGGCACGATTCGCGCATCTTGCCCGTAACTATGAGTTTTTTGGTGCCCCGGCCGCATTCTTTTGTTTCATTGAAAGAAATATGGGCTCCGCGCAATGGTCAGATCTAGGGATGTTCCTTCAAACCTTTATGCTTCTGGCGGTCGAGGCAGGTTTAGATACCTGCCCGCAGGAGGCTTGGGCTAACCATTGGCAAGCAGTCCAAGAATTTTGTGGAGCGCCACAAGAGGAGATGCTGTTTTGCGGAATGGCGATAGGAAAACGCGACGAATCAAAGCCTGTGAATAGTCTCCGAAGTGAGCGAATGGCTGTCGATGAATGGGCCACCTGGCTCTAAGGACCAAGAATGAATGACATTTACGAAATGATGAGCACCCTAAGAGCGGTGCGACGCCTCCGACCAGATCCAATACCGGATGATGTAATGGATCGCGTGTTGCAAGCCGCGGCATGGGCCCCCACCGGAGGCAACATGCAACCATGGCGCGTAATCGTGGTAACGAGTTCTGAGCGAAAGCAGGCACTTGCAGACATCTATAAACCTGCCTGGTATCGCTATGCGAAAGGTTATGACAAAAGGATTGAGCAACTACCGGAAGATGAAGCAGAAAAAGCGCGAAGAAATCGAATCGCCGGTGACTATTTGGCTGATCACCTTCACGAAGCTCCAACAATCCTTATGTTCGTCGCGGACCCCCAGATGATGGCGATCACAGATGCGAAGCTCGACCGTGTGTCCATGGTGGGAGGTGGCTCGGTGTATACGGCAGTCCAAAATGCAATGCTGGCAGCGCGGACCGAGGGTTTAGGCTGCGTCCTAACGACGCTGCATTGTTTGGCTGAAGAAGAGGTTAAAGAGGCGTTACAAATTCCTGAGGGGTGGGCGACTTTGGCGATGGTTCCTCTTGGATACCCAATAGGTGCAGGCCATGGGACCATTACAAGACAACCCATCCAAGCACTTGCATTCGACGATGCATTTGGAGTGGCTTGGAATTGAGCGGAGGATCTTCTCGAACCCCATCAGTTTTTTCAATTCAAGAAGCTGAAGACTCTTATCCTCACGGAGTCAGAGCGGGGACAGGTGACACCCTGGCCTTGGCGGTGATGGGAGTTGTTGTATTGGTTTGGGGCTTGGGGCCTCCAATCACGAAGCTCGTCACGGCACCTCCTCTGATCGGAACATTCGTTCGCTTCGGGATATCGTCCCCGTTCCTACTGCTAGTACTCGCGGCGAGAAGACGGATGCTGTCGCGTCGCGTTCTCGTAGCTACAGCACTGCCCGGGCTGTCTTTTGGGGTAAATCTCATCTTTGTATTCGCCACTCTTCAAGAAGCCACGGTTTCCGTTTTATCGACGGTTGTTGCAATGCAACCTGCGTTGCTGTTGGTTTTGGCTGGTCCTCTGTTTCGCGAATACCCCACGCAGCGCCAAATCGTATTCACCTTGTTGGGGGTAGTCGGCGCGACCGGGGTAATCCTTGGAGCGGGTTCGGAATTAAGGTCTTCGTGGGTTGGTATCGGCCTCGCGGTCCTATCGCTTCTAACGTTCTCTGTGTACTTCGTGTTGACTCGTCTCGCTCGATTCGACAATTACGTCGATCCCATAGAGTGGATGGCGGGGATCAACGTCTGGGCTTTTGTATCGACCGTTCCACCAGTTTTGCTGATAGCTGACCGATCTGACTGGGCCCAGTTCGGGGGGATTGACTGGCTGTGGATTTCGATAGTGGCGTTTGTTACCGGAGTATTTGGACACGTATTGATGACGTGGCTTCACGGTCATCTGCAAGCTGCTCGGTCGTCGCTGTACATCCTGATGATGCACTTAGTTGCCGTTGGTCTTGCATGGCTGATTCACGATGAGGCAATGACTTGGCTGCAAGGAGCTGCCGGGGGAGTGGTCCTGCTGTGCGTAGCTCTAGTTATAAATGTTCCTGATCGGCGTGAGGTTCGATGATGGGGAAAAGACGAAACTCGGTTAAAGAATCAAAAAGTTCGAGAACTAGTGACTCATCGCCGTCAATGGTGACGTCATTTTGATGCAAGGCGTCAGACAATGAGATCGCGCCGCCGAGCGCCTCGGCAAGAACGTGACGGGTGATAGTGATAGCGGCTGCAGCGTCATCTCTGTGCCTATTGGGCAAGTGGTGAATAGCGCAATTGCGGATACCGAGAACGTGGAGTTCGTTAAGGTCCGAAAATGTCCAGTTGATTGATACATCGAGTTCGTTCAGAGCAGCGGTGCTGAGCCGTACTCCGATCGAATCGAAAAGCTGTTCCGCGGTCATCGCGTGTGCCAACTGACGGCCTCGACCAACTGAAACATCAAGAGACCCGTTTCGCAGTTCGTGGGCGCCGTAAAGGTACGCATTTCGCCAAGTTCCAGATTCAGCCTGGTACCCCATTTGTTCCAAAGCGTCTGCCTGCAGTTCTCTGGCTTCTCGAAGCGACGGTTCAGCAAAAACAAGATGATTTACCACTTGAGCGACCCAGCGGTAGTCGCCATCTTCAAAGCTGCTCCTTGCACGACGTAAAAGTTCATCTGCGCCGCCCATGAACTCAACGTATTTCTTACTGCTTTCAACCGGGGGGTAAGGGTTCAAATGTGCAGGGTTACCGTCGTACCATCCCAAATACTTGTTGTACACGGACTTGACGTTGTGGCTCACCGTCCCGTAGTAACCCTGAACATGTGAGTCGGAAGAGAAACAGGCCGGTAGTTCTAGAACCTCCGCAATCTCGCTTGGTGTCCAGCCGCGGTTCGCTAGTCGCATCGTTTGATCGTGCATCCATCGATAGACATCACGCTGTTTTACGAGAAACTCTTTCAAATCCTCTCTGCCGAAACGGGGCCAATGGTGCGTGGCGATCATGATGTCGGATCGATCGCCCCAAAGGTCTAGGGCTTCGTTTATGTACTTCGACCAAGCGAGCGCATCTCGGGTTTGTGCGCCCCGAATCGGGTAGAGATTGTGCATGTTATGAGTGCAGTTTTCAGCCATGCAAAGCAGGCGAAGATCCGGAAACCAAAAATTCATTTCGGCAGGCGCTTCTGCGTCGGGTGTGTTCTGAAAGATGATGCGAATACCATCGACTTCGAGTTCAATCCCCGTCTTATCGATGGTCTCGGTTGGCGCGATGAGGCCAGAGGGACTCAGCGGTAATGCCTTACCAAGACCGTTGTCGATGTGTCCGTTAGGTCCAGGGGGTAGAAATAGACCGAACTGGTACATTGCCCGACGCGCCATAGCTGCGCCCGCAATGACGTTCTCGTTCACTACTTCATCGAGAAACCCTTCCGGGGCGATGACTCTTACGTCGCCCTGCTCCACTGCCTTGTGGTTGGTGACCCCTAATATCCCGCCGAAATGATCCGCGTGAGAGTGTGTGTAAATAACTGCTTTTACGGGTCTGCTGCCTAGGTGCTTATTTGCAAGTTCCAAACAAGCTTGCGCGGTTGCGGCGGTAGTCAATACATCGACCAGGATCCAGCCGGACTTTCCTTCGATGAGCGTCAAATTCGAAATGTCGTACCCGCGTACTTGCCAGACGCCTTCCATTACCTCAAAGAGGCCATGAATCGCGTTGAGGCGGCCTTGACGCCAAAGACCGGGATGAACGGTATCTGGTGACTCATGTTTGTTGCGCAGAAAGTCGTAGTGAGCGCAATCCCAAACCACCTGATCGTCGACGAGAACTCGACCTTCTGGCAGAGTCGCGATTAATCCCTGCTGGGCCCTCTGAAAGTCTGCTTCGTCGTCGAAGGTGACGGAGGTCGCTGCAGCTTGGTTAGCTACCGTAGTTAGTTCGGCAGCGCCTTTAGGTCCAGTGGGTGTTTCTGGCATTCTGTTTCCTTGGATCGATTAGCAAAACCTATCCCTATAGTCATGGGTGCCTGGGCTAGGTGTAGGTGCTTCGCAGGGATTTGGCTATCCGATCGGTCATGATTTCGGTGGAGCCATCAACGTAGTTGGCAACCCGCGCAGCCGTAAGGCGATGTCCGAGAAGGAATTCTTCCTTTAAACCGTTAGCTCCCATTGCTTGGGTGCACGCAATCAAGGCTGGTTCTACGAATTCGGTGGCAAACTTTTTGGCGTGCGCTGCAGGAAGGATTGCGGCCTCGTTATCCCCACCTTGAATAACCGTTATGGCATTTGTCGTTAAAGCCCTGGCTGCTTCAAGTTGATTTGCGACGCGAGCTAATTGCCAGGAAAGGCCTTGATGCTCAATTGTTGGTCTTCCAAAACTTTCTCTCTCCGACGCGTAATCGATAGCCGTTCGCAGGGAGGCCTCAACCATGGCACAGCACATTGATGCGACATAAGTTCGTGCTTCGTTAATCGTGGCGAGGGCAGCTGAGAATCCTTCTCCGGCTGGGGCGAGGAGATCGGCATTAGAGGCGAGGTAATTGTTAAGTCGAAACCCACCCGTCCCAATGGCATGACTGCCGATTAAGTCATATGGAGCGAGTCGTTCGAAACCTGCTTTGGTCCCGTCGATAAGAAACGAGGCGATTCCGCGAGCTCGTGCACCTGGCTCGGTTTGTACATACGCGACTATGACTGTCGAACTAGCGGCGTTAGTGATCCAAGCCTTTTCCCCGTTGAGCCGCCAGTTGTCTTTTTCAGGAGTGGCTTGGGTTGTAATTGAAGAAAAGTCGCTTCCTGCTCCCGGCTCTGTCAGGGCGCTAGATCCCAATTTTTTTCCGTTCAGTAGATCTTCGAGAAATCGGTCTTTTTGGTCCTCGGTCCCGTGCCGGGCTAGTCGTGCAGCGACATTGTGTGAGTTCACCAAACTAAACGCGTAAGGCATCGAAACTTCGGAAAGAACATCAAGCACTTTTAACTTTTGTGCGAAAGTCATTCCGAGGCCACCCAGTTCTGGGCTGATTTCCATGCCCAGAAGACCTAGCTCGCTAGCGGCAGCGATCGCATTTGCGGGGAAGGTACGAGTTTTTTCCCACTCGACTACATGTGGAGTTATCTGCTGATCACGGAATTCGATGACTTGCATCAATAGGTCTGTGAACTTGTTTTCGGGTAATCCATTGGGATGGCTCATACTTTGACCCTAGATGCCTGCGTAGAGTCATTCATCGTGGATGACATTTTCTCTCCTGAGGTAATGGAACGGGCACTTACGCCAGGTGTTGCCCCACCAGCTGACGGCCCATCAGCCGCAGTCGCAGCTGTTATTCGGACCGGTCTTTCAGGGGCAGAGATGTTGTTTATCGAACGGTCCTCTAAGGAGGGCGATCCGTGGTCAGGCCAAATGGCGTTTCCTGGCGGGCGTACAGCGGCGTCTGATGAGCACAGCCTTGCTACTGCAGTTAGGGAAACAAAGGAAGAGCTGGATTTAGATCTGTCTGAATCGCAGTTACTTGGTCGACTATCCGACCTTGAGGGAGGTCCCCGCGGAACGCGTCAACGGTTGAGAGTGACCCCGCACCTTTTTTGGCTCGAAGGCGAACGGCCTGTTGTTACTCCCAATCATGAAGTTGCTGCAGCGGTATGGGTTCCGGTTACCGACTTGTTGGACGATGCGCGATATATCCAATATCCATACCCCGCGCTGGGCGCTGATTTGTGGCCTGGTATTGCAGTCGAGGGAAATCGAGTTATTTGGGGACTGACTCTGCGTATGTTGATCGATCTCTTCGAAAGACTTGATCGACCACTGACAATCGGGCTCTAGCTGCCCAAGGTGAATAGGCTGGTAGTCATGGTCGATCATTCGGACACAACAAGCTCAGATTCCAGGTTAAAGAGCACAACGCGGTGCGACGTTGATGTAGTGGTGGTCGGTGCGGGTTTCGCTGGCATGTATATGTTGCACCGACTCCGCTCTCTTGGTTATAGCGCCAGGGCGTTTGAGGCAGGTACTGGAGTTGGTGGAACGTGGTATTGGAACAGATACCCAGGTGCACGATGCGACGTTGAAAGTCTGGAATACAGCTACAGCTTTGATGAAGAGCTACAGCAAGAATGGGAATGGACGGAACGGTACTCAAGTCAGCCGGAAATACTCGCGTATGCCAATCACGTCGCGGATCGCTTTAGCTTGCGAGACAGCATTCAATTTGAAACTCGAGTCGAGGCTGCAAAGTTTGATGAAGGTGACAACGTGTGGAGTGTCCTCACTAGTGATGGACAAACCACTATTTGTCGATTCTTTGTTATGGCTACCGGATGTTTGTCTTCAACGTCCCTACCTGAATTTGACGGCCTTGAAAATTTTGGTGGTACAACAATCCACACCGGTCAGTGGCCAAAAGAAGGCGTTGTCTTAAAGGGCAAACGGGTGGGCATCGTCGGAACGGGGTCTTCCGCCGTGCAAGCGATACCGGTACTTGCCGAAGAATGCGATGAGTTGATCGTGTTTCAAAGAACCGCTCAATACACGATCCCTGCTCGAAACGCCCCTCTGGACCCGAATAAACAAGCGGATATCAAGAGTCGGTATTCAGATTTCCGTGATGCGAACTTTGCGATGCCTCAAGCATTAGGAGCAGAAATCCCAAAGTTCAGTGACTCAATTCATGATGTTTCAGATGCTGAGCGAGAGCGCCGGTTTGAAGACGCATGGGAGCGCGGGGGAACGTTATTCATGAGCTCGTTCAACGATGTGCTAGTAGATGAGTCAGCGAACGTCTATGCGCAAGATTTCGTTCGTCAAAAAATTTCGGAGATCGTCAAGGATCCAGCGGTAGCAGCCAAACTCACCCCTCAACACATCATCGGTTGCAAACGACTAGTAATCGACACCGATTACTTTGAAACCTTTAATCGTTCCAATGTCAGGCTCGTCGACGTGAGTGGTGACCGGATCGAGAAAATAACCGCAAATGGGCTGTCGACTCAAACCGCCGAATTTGAACTTGATGTTCTGATTTTCGCGACGGGCTTCGATGCGATGACCGGGTCGATAATGCGCATCGAGATTATTGGTAGAGACGGGCTCACCATACAAGAGAAGTGGTCGGCTGGTCCGCGAACTTATCTTGGGCTTACTGTTCCGGGTTTTCCGAATATGTTCACTATTTCCGGTCCGGGAAGCCCTTCAGTCTTAACCAATATGATCATCTCGATAGAACAACATGTTGAATGGATTAGCGACTGTATTGAATGGCTTGATAGCAGGGACGCCTCAACAATCGAGGCTGAGATCAGCTCCGAAGAGGAGTGGGTCAATCATGTCAACGCGAAGGCGGACAGAACTCTATTCCCAAGCTGTAATTCGTGGTACTTAGGGGCAAACGTGCCTGGAAAAACTCGCGTGTTTATGCCCCTGCTCGGATTCCCCGGTTACGTGCGTCGGTGCGAAGAGGTAGCTGCGAACGACTACGAAGGATTTGTGATTCAGTGAGTGCACTTGAACTATTGACTGAGGGCTGGGGACTAATTGAAGCACCCAGAGTGGATGAAGAAGACCGCCTGTATTTTTCCGATGTACCTAATGGAGGGGTGTATCGACGTACACCTGATGGTGAAATCGAGACCATAATTCCTAAACGTCGAGGTGTCGGTGGAATGGTATTTCACCGCGACGGAGGTCTTGTCGTGGGTGGACGCAATATTCAGCACGTCCGCGATGGAGAAATAAGAGTTCTGTTCGACCCGGGGTTTCCAGGTTTTAACGACCTACACACTGATTCTCTGGGCCGAATATACGTTGGATCACTAAAAATTGATCCATTTGAAGAAGGCGCAGAAAATCCGGGTGGAGAGCTTTGGCGTCTAGGCCCAAATGGCGACGCCACTGAGCTTTATGACGGAGTTTTGCTCACAAACGGTATTGGTTTCTCCCCAGACGGATCGCTTTTATACCATGCTGACAGTGTCCCTGGGAGAGTTTGGGTATCAGATGTAGATGGGGACGTCGTTTCCAATAAGAGAGTCTTTGTCGAAGATCGTGTGAACGCGACCGACGGTCTTGCTGTAGACGTCGAAGGCGGGATATGGGTTGCGCAACCTAGTGGTGGCAAGGTTCAGCGTTACGCGCCAGATGGCACAGAAGACATGCACGTTGCGATTCCTGACCCGATGGTTACTAGCGTGTGCTTCGGAGGAGCAGATCTAAAGGATTTGTACGTGGTGACGGGGGGTGAGACATCGCGCGGTGGTTGCGTATACCGAATAACAGTCGATGTTTCAGGTCTACCGGTTCCTCAGGCCACAATTTAAATTAGACAGAACTTCGGACTGTTAGAGACGAACTGATGAGAGAAACACCGTTTTATTGGTCACATGGACAAGACCGCGAGGAGTTGCTCTTCTGTATGCATGGCATCGGGTCATGTGCTGACGCCTTTCTCCCTCAACGGGATCTAGCAGACGACTTGGGCTATCGACTTGTGGCCTGGGATGCGCCGGGGTATCGCTATTCTGCGGACCCAACGAGTGAACAAGGAATTGATGGCTGGGCTGACGCGGCTGCTGACCTGATCATTTCTTTAGGATATGAACGAGCCGTAATTCTTGGTGTTTCCTGGGGTGGCGTTACAGCGACACGGTTGGCTATTCGCCACCCCAAGCTGGTTTCGGCACTTATATTGGCCGACTCCAGCGTTGGGTCCGGCACTAACTCGAAACAGGCGGAGGCTATGCGCAGTCGAGCAGGGGCCCTAAGCGAACTCGGTGCTGCGGAGTTCGCTCGCCAGAGATCACCGCTTTTGGTGGCTGAGGCCGCTCCCAAGCAGGTCATTGACGAAGTTGAACGTCTATTCGCGGATTCCGTTCGGATGCCTTCATACCAATGGGCTTGTAATTCAATGGCTGAAACTGACCACCGGGATTCCTTGGCTTCAATTGTTGTTCCCACTTTGGTGGTCTGTGGTGATGAAGACAGGGTTACCCCGCCAAAGCTGTCTCAAGAGTTGGCCGAAGGGATCAAGGGATCAACCCTCGCATACGTTAAGGGCGCGGGTCATTTGGCCAACCAGGAACACCCTGCCGATTTCAATGACATTGTGGCGCGGTTTGCCAAATCTCTTACCTAGAGAGTTTGATTCAGAGGTGATTCAGGAGCGCGATCCTCAGCGCGGAGGCATCCGTATGCCTCCATCGCATCGAATAGTTTCTCCGTTCATGTAGGGGTTTGTAATGCACTCCATCACCATAAAAGCGAGTTCTTCTCCGTAGCCCAGGCGCTTCGGGAAAAGAACGCTTTCACCGAGGTGCGCCTTGAACTGATCTGACTGTTCACCCTCACCGTAGATCGGAGTATCAATTAGTCCGGGAGCAATAGTGTTCACTCGAATACCCGTTGCGGATAGATCACGGGCGATTGGCAAAGTCATTCCTACAACTCCGCCTTTCGACGCGGAATAGGCAGCTTGTCCAATTTGACCATCGAACGCAGCAGCGGAAGCCATGTTTACTATCGCCCCTCGCGAGCCGTCCTCGTCCACTGGTTCGGTTTGCGCCATCGCCGATGCAGCTTGAGCCAACATGTTGTAAGTGCCGATCAGATTGACTTTCACAACAAACTCGAATTGGCCGAGATCAGCAGGGACGTTGTTGCGGTCGATCGTTCGTGCCGCTCTTCCGAGACCAGCGGAATTAACCAGCGCGCGTAGGGGCCCCATTTCGGAGGCAGCAGCAACTGCCGCCTGCGCATCTTCAACATTTGAAACGTCACATTTGACGAACAAACCGCCTAGTTCTGAGGCAACAGACTGCCCCTTGTCTTCTTGCAGGTCGGCGATAACGACTCGCGACCCAGCGTCGGCAAGCTGACGTGCAGCCGCTTCGCCAATACCGGACGCGCCACCGGTAACTATCGATGAAGACGAGTCAAGGTTCATTCTTGGCATTACGCGTCCAACCTTTCGATGATCGTTGCGTTTGCCATGCCTCCGCCTTCGCACATTGTTTGAAGCCCGTACCTTCCGTTGGTGCGTTCAAGTTCGTTCAAAAGCGTTGCCATCAACTTGGTACCTGAACATCCGAGTGGGTGCCCCAAAGCAATAGCTCCACCGTTCACATTTGTCTTGTTGAGGTCTGTGCCATGCTCTTTTTGCCAAGCCAACACGACTGAAGCAAAAGCCTCATTCACCTCAAACAAGTCGATGTCTTCAAGAGTTAGACCCGAGCGAGCCATGACCTTTTCAGTCGCTGGAATTGGGCCTTTTAACATGGTTACTGGATCAGCACCCGCCAAAGCGAAACTGTGAAACCGAGCTCGCGCACGCAAGCCTAATTCGGCAGCCTTTTCGGCACTCATGACGAGTACTGCTGAAGCACCATCAGTGATTTGGCTTGAATTACCGGCCGTGACTTTCCCATCCTCGCGAAAAGCGGGGTTCAACTTTGAAAGCGACTCGGATGTTGTTCCTTCACGAATTCCTTCGTCGGCCGTCATTACCTCTGTCGTGCCGTCGATTTCCACAGGAACAGGCACGATTTCATTTTCGAATCTACCTTCTGCCGTTGCGACAGCGGCTCGCCTTTGGCTTTCGGCCCCGAATGCGTCAAGGTCTTCGCGGGTAAACCCGTACTCGTCGGCGATCATTTCTGCGCCGATGCCCTGAGGAGGAAGTCCCGTTTCTTCGTAACGATTTTGCATCGTCTCGCTGAACGGGAAGCCCATACCTTTTACGACGCTCGCCCCCATTGGTGTTCGGGTCATTACCTCAACACCGGCTGCGATGGCCACATCGTAGGCACCTGCTATGACGCCTTGGGCGGCAAAGTGCAAGGCTTGTTGACTTGAGCCACACTGGCGGTCAACGGTGGTAGCTGGAACTGACTCTGGCCAGCCCGCAGCAAGTACAGCGTTCCTACCGATATTTAGAGATTGCTCGCCTACCTGCATGACGCAACCCATGATCACGTCATCAACGATTGCAGGGTCAATGCCCGTCCTCTCCTCAATGGCTTTCAACACATGTGCCGCTAGATCGACTGCGTGCCAATCCTGCAGCTTGCCGTTTCGTTTGCCGCCGGGTGTTCGAACTGCGTCGACAATGACTGCTTCTCTCATAGGTCAACTCCTAAATAGGCGTATGTTCGACAGGAAATGCCGAACCTCATTAGCGAATCGTAGATGGCATTGCGAGCGGTAGCGAACTGGGAGCGCTACTTTGCTTGAGTGGCGTTTCCGAGCAGCAAGAAAAATGGTTCAGCAACCTTTGCTTCTTTGAGGGTTCCGTCCTTTCGACTCTTTTGGTGGAGCGGAGCGTTCTCATATTTGGGTGTGCAGATGCAGTTCTTGTTGAGAGGGTTGTTGGCTTGGGACCTAACTGAACGCGAAAGCGGACTTGGCATTGTCTATCTTTCTTTTGGATTGGGTTTGCTGGTCTGTACTCCTATTGGTGGTGTTCTTGCTGACCGGTGGGCGAAACGCACGCTGCTAGTTTTCGGTCAGGGAACCATCGCGGTAGTTGCTGCTGCTATGGGCCTTGCGGCTGTATCGAATAACGCCCAATTTTGGATGTTGATGGTGGCGAGCTTGGCTCAAGGTGCGATGTTTGGGCTCATCGGCCCGGCGCGAGTGACAACGGCAGCAGAGCTAGTGGGTCATGAGCAACTTGGAAACGCGATCAGTTTGACATCGATGTCGATGAGCCTCACCCGAATCTTTGGACCTGCGGCGGCCGGAGTGTTGGCCGGAGTAGCTGTGTTCGGCATCGGTGGGGCGTATTTGGTGGCAGCGGTATTTTCGGTGGTGTCGACGCTGTTGACTATGCGATTGCCCAAGCTTGAGCCCCAAGCAGCCACTCGCGGGCATCCCGTTACTGAAATCTTGGACGGGGTTCGCTACGTGAAAAGTGAAAAGCAATTGAAGTGGCTCATCGTGACGACCACCTTAGCGATCATGATTGGATTCAATTACGTAGCGTTCCTACCGGCCCTGGTTGAAGGCGAATTGGGTTTATCGGAAAGCCACGTTGGGTTTTTGACTACAGCATCTGCGATCGGAGCGGTGCTAATCACGGCCTTTGTCGCATCGAGAGCGGATGGCCCTGGGTCGGTTCGGTTGATGATTTGTTGCGGACTCGCATTCGGCGTTGGTGTTGTCTTGTTCGGATTAGCCCAAAATTATTTTTTGGCGTTGGTAATCATCGCGATTCTGGGACTCGCCACAAACGGGTTCATGGTGTTGACGAGCAGCCGTTCGATGGCAATTTCTGACCCCTCTCACCACGGTCGAGTTCAGTCACTGATGCAATTGGCGTGGGCCGGCTTCGGTATCGCTGCCGCGCCCCTAGGCGCAGTGGCCGAGATCATCGGATTGCGTCAAACAATAGTGGGTATGGGTTTAGTAACTTTCCTGGTCGTAGCGCTTTATGCCACCACTGTTTCGGGTGACTTTGTTCCTAATCGAAAGTCAGAAGAACTTAATCTGTGATCCGAATTGGTACAGAACGGGGCCCTCGCACGTGCCCTCCGCTATAAGTGACTGCACTTTCGTCCGTCAGTTCGAAATTGGGGAACTGTTGTACCCACATCTCCAAAGCAATCTGCATTTCTAGCCTCGCGAGATTGGAACCCAGACACCTGTGAACTCCCAAACCAAATGCAGAATGCCGATTTTCTTCTCTGTCGATGAGTACTTCGTCAGGTCGGTCGAACAGATCAGGGTCTCGGTTTGCAGATGGAAAAGCCAGCACGGCCCACTCACCGGCGCTCACAGGACAACCTGAAACCTCGGTGTCTTCTTCGGTTACTCGCGCAATGAAGACCGGCGAATAGGCCCTCAGAAACTCTTCAACCGCCGTGGGAATAAGCGACTTGTTTTCGGCAATTCGGCGCCGGTCTTCGGGGTGAGTCGCAAGATGCAGTAACGAAAATCCGAGGGCCGACCATGTTGTGTCGACTCCTGCAATCAGAAGCAGAAAGAGTGTTCGAGCGATTTCGTCGTCGCTGAGTTCCGCTCCTTCTATCCGTTGATCCAAGAGGTACCGGACCATGTCGCCGTCCTTGTTGTCTGTCCGGCGCTCTGCGGTCAATGCAAGGAGATAGTCCATCATCTCGTTTGTTGTTTCCCTTGCCACTGTCGGTTGGGTGGGTCCGACTTCTAGGAGATCATGTAACCAAGCTCGAAACTGTGGCGCATCTTCCAAGGGAACGCCCAACATCCGAGCGGTTACATCGCCAGGAATTTCTTGTGCGTATTCAGTGGCGGCGTCAAATTCTGTTTTCCCTTGCAGACCGTCGAGTAAGCCTGAACAGATTTCCCTGATCGTGGGTTCCCAATCAGCCGTCGCCTTGGGAGTGAAAAACGGTAGCAATAGGCGGCGATAATCGGTGTGATCGGGGGGATCGATATTGATGGGAGGCAAAATCAAGCCGCGTCTATCTGTGGATATTTCGCTAATGATGGTTCGTCGACTACTGAAAACCTCTGTGTCGTTCGCTGCAGCTGAAACGTCACTCGCTTTGGTCAACCAAGTCATACCTCCGTATCGATCGCTGTGAGCGACAGGACACTGATCGCGTAGCTCTTCATAAATTGGATACGGATCTGAAATGAACTCCGGGTCGAAGTGATCTAAGTCTGAGTGCCAGTCTGCGACAGGGGGACGGTGCGTTGGTTTGTTCATAATGCCAAGTTGAGGTGAGATGCGAACGGGATCTTGTAGATCATAGCTAAATGTGATTATTCACATTATGAAGAGAGCGTCCCTAGAACTATTTCGAGTTATAGAGACGCAGCATCAGGGAGCTTCAACGCTGTGGGCGAACCGCCTTGCTACCCTTCGACCGGTGAAGTTCGCGCCTTTTGTGAATCTTTTGAGTGGGCAAGGAGCCGAAGCTTGGGACATCTTGACCGAGTCTCGGATGGCCTTAGATCGTGGCGAGGACGTCATCGTCCTCAGCATCGGTGACCCTGATTTTCAAACCTCAGCTTTTGTAGTGGATGCCGCTGTTGAAGCGATGCGCAATGGAGACACCCACTACACCGAACTAGAGGGTCGTCAATCATTACGCAGGGCGATAGCTCAGAAAGCTTCTCGATCGGCGGGCATAGCGATTGATGGTGATTGGGTGACCGTCCTAGCCGGAACCCAAAACGCTTTCTACTCAACCTGCAGATGCTTGTTCGGTGTTGGAGATGAAGTCATTGTCCTGGACCCCGCATACGTGACATACGAAGCGTCTATAGCCTCCACAGGAGCGCGACAGGTGCGTGTTCCGCAGCCAGCCAATTCAGGCTTCCGACCAGATATAGAGGCTATTTCTCAAGCTGTTACCCCTTCAACGCGAGGCATTGTGTTCTCGAACCCCTCGAACCCTACTGGTGTAGCGCTGACGCTAACTGAGCTAGAAGGATTGGCCAGACTAGCTGTAGAACGCGACTTATGGGTTTTGGTTGACGAGGTCTACGGGGACCTTGTGTTTGATGGGGCACATCATTCGATCATGGGCCTGCCAGGGATGTTGGAGCGCACAGTAACGGTAAGCAGCGTTTCGAAGTCCTATGCGATGACGGGATGGCGATGCGGCTGGGCAATTGGCCCCCCTGAGTTGGGACAACACCTAAGAAAAATGGCCCTCATCAATTTGTATGGTCTGCCTGGATTCGTGATGGAGGCAGCGGACGCAGCTCTTCGACACGGTGATCAAGAGATTGAGGTTGCGAGGAATATTTACCGTGAACGACGCAACTTGGTAGTTGAGCAGTTACAGGCAGCTCGCACTCTCCCTGTCTTGGTTCCAGAGGCCGGCATGTTCTTGATGGCGGATGTGCGAGCCCATAACCCTGATGCTAATTCTTTTGCCTGGGACCTCTACAAAGCGACTGGTGTTTCTGTGCTTGATGCCGGTGCGTTCGGAGTCACCTCGCAAGGGTGGATCAGAATTTCGTATGGCGTAAATGAAGAACTCCTTGAGGAGGCCTGTCAACGAATCATCGCTTTCACACAAAGCCGAGGCAGTTAAGATCGAGCTAAAGGGTCAGCCTTTGGCGACTGTTTAGTTGTTTTCGTCGCAGGGCGCATTACGTTTATCGCGACGGTGGATCATGCACTCCCGATGTTGCACTCGCCAACCGTGATCGGTTTTTACGACGCGGTCATAATAGGACGCTGTACCCACTAGGCCTTTGCCGAGTAGTGCGACGATCCGAAAATTCATGGTCACAGTTTCTTCATGTTCGTCGACGTAGATGTTGGTCATCATGTGCGTTTTCGGATGTGCCGCCTCAATATTCATGAAGTGGACTATGTCGTCAATGCCTTCTAAGCGTCGAGCACCAACACCGGTTAAATCAAAAACTGCGTCATCGGTAAATATGTCCCTTAAACGATCCCAGTTCCTGTCGTCAATAGCGTCGCCGTAACGACCTGGAAGTTCGTGGAGTTCTAAGCGGTCAGCAATATCGATAGTCACGATTTGATACTAGACCTAATGAAGTCCTCAGGTATCTAGATCAGGGACGGTGGATGAGCGGAAAAACTTTGTCGTCAGAGATGAGTTCACCGGGCTTTAAGAAAGTGTCTCGTTGCTGAATTATTGGGTCGGCACCCGGCTTCGGATCCCAGAACGCGTCGTCGCCTAGCCATCTCCATGAAATAGCGGCTCTGCGTTGTGTGCCGTCGTTCGGCCCGCTCCGGTGAACCGTACGGAAATCGAAAAGTAAGACGTCCCCAACCTCCACGTCGAAGGAGAGGATGTTGTACAGATTCGGAAAGTCTTCGAACGCGGGGCACTCGTCGGTGAAAGACCGAATATGGTCAGCAACGCCCCGCCAGAGAGCTGCTTCGACTTGTTCGGGAGGGAGACCTTCAAGAGCTGGGTATTCGGGTTTAAAGGTCTGATCCCAAAGGTGTGAACCCTGAACAAATTCGAGTGCGCTTGATTGCGTATTCGCGTCAGTGAGCGCGAGCCACGATGAACAAATCTGGGTTCCGTCAACTGCCCAATATGGTCGGTCTTGATGCCAGGCAAAGAGCTCTTGGGTTCCGGGCTCTTTGACAAATACATGGTCGTAGTAAAGACGCATTTGTGATGAAGCTGTTGCCTGCGCCGCAGTTCTAGCGAGGCCGCAGTCGGTGGCATAGCTGCGAAAATCGGAGCGAATGGGATGCAAATAGCGGTCTTGGAAGAACATCCCTTGAGAGTCTTCAGGAGTCATTGACCCTCCGAAGCGACCGGGCGAATCCATTAGGCCTTGAACGCTATGAAGAATTGAATCAACTAATTCTCGTTCGACTGCATTCCGGATGTGAACGACGCCGTCTGAGCGAAACGTAGATATTTCAGAATCATCCAATAAGCGCATTTGACCCCCTGACGGAAGCTTAGATTGTTTCTATGACGTCGCCGTCGGAGAGCGTCGAACGAATATCGGTGTCCGCCTGAGCGGGGATGTCTGGACACCAAATTTGCATCGCTTCCTCCATAGTCGCTTTGACAATTGATGCTATTGCCGGGGCTTCGTTGCGGTGACACTCCACTACGACACTGTCGTGGACCGTTTGAACGCCGAATGCCTCACTGAACGCCGCAAGGCGCATGTGTAGTAGCCCATAGGCTTCGAGCATGACGTCCGCGACGCCTCCTTGAATGGGCGCGTTTCTATAGGCATTAGCCATCTGCGATATGCGCGTGTTAAGTGATTTATCGAGTAGTAGCGCCAAAGCGTCTGAGCCCATACTGGCTTCAACTTCTTCAACTATTTGTCTGCGTAGTGTTCGGTCTTCCAACACTTTGGATATATCTGCTGCTGTAAGAAGTTTCCCCTCTTTCTCTAAGCTGATATTTTGTCGCGCCGTTAGTACCTCACGAACTTTGCGAGGACCCTCTTTCGATGAAGCCATAATCGTCTTCGCGGCCTGCTCTAGCACTCCTTCGGTATGGAAAGTGAACTGTTGCCTTCTGCCGGATTGGGTAAATGAATTGAAACCGAAGCTACGGCCTTCGTTGTCAATGACAACTGACGCTTCGAAGGAAAGTATCCACGCAACTTCGTCAATGCCCCAACTTGTTCCGAGGCGTTCGGTTACTTCTTCGGCTGTTGGCCAGTTGCGGTGCTCGTGTCGGTGTTGGCGCACTGCTTGGCGGACTAGAGGCCATCGCTTATGTAGCTGAAGAGTGAGCTTCCAATCTATTTCCTTGTCAGATGTGGCTATCTGCTCCACGAACCTGTCGCGTTCGGAAACCCAGGAAGCGATTTGAGGATAAGCATCTAAATACTGGTCCAAAAGGGCAGCCCCCTCCGCCTCACTCGTTTCAACACCTGATTGGGAAAGGCTTCTAGCTAGTCCGCTCCCACGCTGGCCGTAAACAATTCCAAAGTTGATGCGCTTTGCCTTATCGCGATACTCGCTGTACTGCTCCGGGCTGGCGCTGCGGAGTGATTCCATATCAACTCCGAACATTCGCTCAGCGGTAGCTGAATGGATATCTTCTCCGTTGCTGAAAGCGCTCTTTAAATTCGCATCCCCGGCGATTTGAGTAGCGAACCTCAGCTCTGCTTGGCTCAAGTCCGAATATACGAACACTCGACTGGGGTCTGGCGGCCGAATGTGTTCCTTCATCTTCGGAGAAAAATTTTGTGCGTTAGGTCGACGGCTTGCCAGTCTGCCCGTATTGGTGCCGACCACCTGCAGATACTCCGAGTGCATTCTCCCGTGGTCATCAATGTGCTCTCGAATTGACTCACCGTAGGTGGAAATGATCTTGCTTAACTCCCGATATTCGAGGAGTAACACACAAATTGAGCTACCGATTTCAGAAAGCACTGTTGCGGTTAGAGGGTCCGTAGGTAGCAACAACCTAGGTGCCCCGAACTTAGAAGAAGACCAGTTCAGGACTTCATCGGAGTTCCACTCGTTAAGTATTTGTTTAGCTTGTTGTTCGCTCGCTGGATTCCACGAGGGTTCAAGCGTGTCGCCGAACAAACTTGCCTGGCCGCCACCTGTCAATGCGGCGAGATTGGTTGATAGTTCGATTCGACGTTGTTCCATTTCTGTGAGCCGTTGTTCCCAACTTGGCCAATCGAAGGGAAGCCCCACTCGTTCCATGTGGTCTAGGAATGGTCGAGCCGCCTGCTCGAGTCTGCACACTGCTGACAGACCTTCATTGCTAATGCGAGATCTGATTTTCTCAGCTACCCAAAGAGTCTCTACCGCGTCAGCTGCTGCATACATAACCTGCTCTTTGGAAAGAGTTCCGGTTTCGGTGTAGGACAACTGGGTAGTCCCTTTGCCTTTCACACTTAAGCCGAGGTACCACTCGACCGCCCAGGCGAGGCCGTGATAGAAGCCAAATCCAGTACGCCCCTGATGCAGAAGAGCGTCTGCAATCTGAGCGTCCCACCAGGTAATCGACCGAACGGGTCTTCCGGCGACTTTTGCGGGCCCAAAAAGATCTCGATCTAATACCAGCGAGTCGAAGTCGGCGTTCCATGCGTCCGCGGTGACTCCGCTTAAGGTTTCCGCGAGTTGCAAACAGTCAATTGACGCGGTGTCAACGACCCATGCTTGCTCGAGTCCATCGCCGTCTCTGGTGGCAGCTGAAATCACGCGGAGGGCACCAGGTGCTGCATTTGGGCCGGTGAATGCTTCGGGGGTGTAGACAGTCTCAGTGTCTATTGCCGTAGCGGTTGACTCGCGGATTGCGAATCCGAACTCTTGCAAAGAGGAGGTATCGACCAGGGTCACCGGGACCTGTTCGACGCTTTTGGATGACCGGGGTCGGGGATCTACAGGAACGGTCACCCTATGACAATAGATCTGGCATTAAACGAATTCAGCCAATCGGGCAGGTAACTCGCTGATTTGTTGGGGCTCCAGGTTGGCGAAGCTGAGACGAATCATGGACTCATCGTTGACGGTAAAGGCAGTCCCGGGAATAGCTAGAACGTCATGTTCGAGAACTAATTTTCTGACCACCTCTTCCGTTGGCATATCGGATCGGGGATGTCTCACCCAACCAAAATAGGCACCCGAAGATTCGACTTTGAATCCCCCTGGTTCATCTCGCATTGCTTCAAGGAACTTTTGCTCCAAACTCTTGATGCGGTCGACCTGACGCAGTCGCCACTCTTGAGCGTGAAGAAGGCCCGCAAGTGCGGCCTCCTGTCCAATCCGAGGTGCGCTGATTGCAATACAGTCCAAAACTTTCAGAGCTTCAGTTATCGCTAGTTGCCCACCAACCGCAGCTCCGCACCGATAACCCGGAATAGCGAAATCCTTCGAAAAGCTATGGAGACTAATTACATTTTCCACCCAGTCCGTGTTGCTGAAAAGTTGATGGGGGCTATGAGTTGCGTCTCGGAATGAACGATAAGTTTCGTCAACTATGAGGGCGAGATCGTTCCGTGCTGCCAAGTCCGCGAACTCATGAATGACTTCATCAGGAATAGTGACGCCGGTTGGGTTCCCGGGAGTGACCAAAGTGATCAGCTTTGTTCTCTCGTTTATGAGACTCTGAGCTTGTTGGGGGTCGGGGATTAAGTCTTCAGCGGGCTTCAGATAGCGCACTTTTACGCCCTCGATTTTCAGCCACATGTCGTGGTTGAAATAAAACGGTGCTACCAGAACGGCTTCGTCGCCTGGTGAAGTCAAAGCGCTTGCAACCACGCAGAACGCCTGGTTGCAGCCAGCGGTTACCAACACCGAATCGGGACTGATTTCAGATCCATAACCCGATGTCAAATCCGCTGCGAAGGCTGCCCGCAGCTCGGGTAGACCTGGTTGCGGAGGGTATCGGCCGGAATCTGGTTCGCTAACGACTTCGGCGATGCGGTTGGTGACGGCTTCAGCAGGTGGAAAAGATGGTGCAGCTTGAGACAAGTCCAATAGTGGACGGTCGTTGGTACGCAAACCCACGAGGGCATGAGCTGCCCCGATCGGTGAGTGAACGAGCTCACTGACTCTTTCACTGAAACGCACTGCTCGCGGCCCCTCTCAATCTTTGTAATTCACGTCGATGAAGTCGGTGGGATTACCCAGCAATTGACCAAAAGCTTCACCCTCGAGTAGCTCCAGCAGACGTTTCGCTATGGGCCCAACCTTTCCGTCGCCAACCGCTAGACCATCCCAGGAAACCACTGGGTATAAGTGCGTGTCACCGCCGCAGAGAAACATTTCAATGACCTGGTCGCCGGAGACGTCTGACGCCAAGACGGGCGACTGGTCAACTGAAGAGATCAGACCTTCCTCTATAAGAACTTCTGACGCAAGATCCATTACTCGTCGAACGGTTGTTCCGAACAAAATTCCGTCGAATGGGGGGGTGCGAAGAGTGTGATCTTTCGTGATGAACACCGCATTCAAAACGCATGACTCCGCGACGTACCCGTCGTCGTCTACCAAGATTCCGAAGGTCCCGCCGAGGTCGATGGCTTCCATGTGCGTGAGAACGTTGAGTAAGTAGTTATTGGATTTTATTGTTGCCAGTAACTGCGGCTTCATTGGAGTGTCGCGCACCGTGACTTCCGGGATGCCGGCGCTTAGCGGATCAGAGTCGGTGACTCCTAAAGGCATTGGGTCGAAAATGACACAATAAAAGCAAGCCTCTGGACACTCCCGTGGGCTGGGTGAAAAGCCGCCCGGACCGACGCTAAGCCAATATCGCACTGCGCCATCTCTGATACCGGTTTTGCTAGCGGTATCGACGACCATTTGAATGATGTCTTCTTTGGTCCAGGAGTGCTCAATTCGCGCGAGCGATGCGCTTTGCAATAGCCGATCAACATGGATACCGAGGCGATATAGACGACCATCACTCAAAGTGCAGGTATCGAAAACCCCGTGACCCCGATGCACTAGGTGATCATCGAGAGGTATTTGCATCAAGGCTGGATCAGTGACTATCCCGCCCAGCCAAGAACTAAACATCGCTCGATAACCAGTTTGCCCTCGTTTGGAACGTAAACGAGAAAGCACTTCAGACTCTGAAAGCACGTCAGGGGTTGAGCCAGTCACGAACTTGAGACTACGCGAGTTAGACCACTAAGTATGCGACAACCCCGACAGAGTAAGTGAGAACAGAAATCTGGTGCCCTCGTTTGCTGTTTAGGGAACGGGGTTATGGAGGCTGGAGAACTTGCGAAGTCGCATGCTGTTTATGACGACCAGGAAAGATGAAAGAGCCATGGCTACGGCCGCTTGGGTAGGTGAGAGAGTTCCAGTTAGTGCGAGCGGTAGAGCGACGAGATTGTAGGAAAATGCCCAAGCTAAGTTGGTCTTTACTGTGGTCAGAGTTCGACGTGACAACGCAATTCCGTCGGCGACCGCTCGTGGATCATCGGTCATTACGGTTATATCTGCGACATTTCGAGCAACATCTGTTCCCGACTGAAGCGCGATACCAAGATCCGCTGCTGCGAGCGCTGGAGTGTCGTTTACGCCATCGCCAACCATCGCCACGCATCTGCCCTCGGACTGAAGCGTTGAAATATGAGTTTGCTTCTCTTCAGGCAAAACCTCAGCGACAACGTCTTCGATGCCTATGACTTGCCCGACCTGTTGAGCTATTGAATGTCTGTCACCTGAAAGCAAAATGACATGAAGTTTCAGGTTGCGAAGCAATTGGATGGCTTCAGCGCTAGTAGGCCGAATTTGGTCGCCGACTAGGACCACTCCCTCAGCCGTGGCTCCTCGACCCAAATAAATGAGCGTGCCCTCTGAATTTGCAAGGACTAGCTCAGGTGGAACCTTGTCGAAAAGTTCGGCTTTCCCGACTCTGAATTCGATTTCGTTAACCAGGCCTGTAATTCCCTTACCTGGGTGGCTAATAAAGTTCTTTACCTCGGCATCTACATCTCTGAATGAATCGAAAGCTCTGCTAAGGGGGTGACCAGAGCGAGATTCGAGAGTTCCAGCGAGTGAGAACAGGACTTCCTGGTTGGACGGAACGTTTGCTTCAATAATCGACGGGCGACCGTCAGTGATGGTTCCCGTCTTATCGAAGACCACTGTGTCTACAGCACGCGATGAGTCCAACACATGTGCACCAGCTACGACTACTCCTAACTCGGCTGCGCGACCTGTTCCAACAAGCACTGCTAGGGGAGTGGCAAGACCAAATGCACAAGGGCATGAGACCACGAGAACGGCAACTGCTGCGATCAGAGCGTCATTAATACCGTGACCAAGCAACCAACGGATAACGAATGTTCCGAAGGCGACTCCCAATACAAATGGCACAAATTTGGCTGCCACTTTGTCCGCTAGACGCTGAATAGGAGCCTGGGTGGCCTGTGCTTCCTCGACGAGTCTCGCGACTCTGGCTAACTCGGTATCTTCTCCAACAGCGGTAACTTTGACGACCAGCGCGCCGTCCCCGTTCAGTGCGCCTCCAGCGACCTCCGATCCGGGTGCAACCTCAATTGGTGTTGACTCGCCAGTGGATTGAGAAGCATCAACACTGGACAAACCTTCGATAACTTCACCGTCGGTCGCCACGCGCTCTCCTGGAGCCACAATGAATTCCATTCCTACTACTAAGTCTTGAGCGCTTATTGCGGTTCCATCTCTTAGGTTTGCCCACTTTGGAGCCATGTTGGCGAGTGCTCGTAAGGAATCTCCGGACGCCCGCATTGCGCGTGCTTCCCACCACTTTCCGAGTAAGACGAATCCGATTATCGAAGTAGCGCCTCCGAAATGAAGGTTCTGGTTTGCATCTGAGATCAGAACCACCATTGACCAGCCCCAAGCGGCGATGGTTCCGAGCGATACCAAGGTATCCATGGCTAGGGCCCTTTGGGCGATTTGCACGCGCGCAGAGCGGTGAAAACTCCAACCTGCCCACCAAACACTGAAGGTCGACAATGACGCCAAAATCCAGCGGCTGGCGGGAAATTGAATAAACATTGTGATCATCGCAAATGCTGCGATTAACAGCGCCGGAGTAGCTCGTCTTTTGAGTGCTGCTTCATGTGACTCTTGAATCGACTGTTTGTCGGCGTTGTCGTGAACTTGGTAGCCCAGCTGAGTAACGATCTGGACTATTGCTGAGGCATCAAGTTGGCTCGTGTGGCGAACCAGTGAGCTTGCTGTAGCGAAGTTGACGTAGGCCGCTTCAACTCCCGGCAAGTCTTTTAGCGCGCTTTCGATGCGAGCGGCACACGCTGCGCAACTCATGCCCTCGATAGAAAATTGAGTCCGTTCCCTGTCCGATACAGGAGGACCCGCGTTCATATCTTGATGTTAGCCCTCATTTCAGATCGACTAACTGTTGTTAAGTCGTACCCTAGAGGTGTGATGACGCCATCTGCTCAGAGCTTCCATCTTCACACCTTAGGGTGCCCCAAAAACCAGGTTGATTCCGACAAGATTGCCGGATCGCTCATTGATGAGGGCCTTACTCCCACAGACGACCCGTCTGTAGCTGATTTAGTAGTGGTCAACACCTGCGCATTTATTGAAGAAGCGCGAGAAGAATCGATTAACACTATTTTGGCTTTGGATAGCGAACGGTCGGCAGATTCTCGGATCGTTGTTACGGGTTGCATGGCCGAGAGGTATGGGGTTGAGCTTGCTGAAGCCCTACCAGAGGTGGATAGAGTCGCTGGTTTCGGAGTGCCGGTAAATTTTCGAACTCGGCCCGAAGGCTTGTCTGCGATAGCAGAAGTCGAGGCGCCACAGTTCGATTTGCTTAACTTGCGACGGCCGGCGTCAGACCTTCCGTGGGCATATGTGAAAATTGCCGAAGGGTGTGACAGAGCATGTGGCTTCTGTGCCATACCTTCCTTTCGAGGACCACAGCGGAGTCGCGACTCTGAGTCCATATTGAAGGAAATAGAAGACTTGGACGTTCGGGAGGCTGTTCTAGTAGCGCAGGATCTTGCTAGCTACGGCTCGGACATGGGGGAGCGCGGTTCAATTGTCTCGCTGGTAGAAGCGGCGACGAAGATCGTCGATCGGGTGCGGCTTCTGTATTTGTATCCATCTGATTTGTCGAATGAGCTCATCGAGGCGATCTTGGCGAGCGGGGTGCCTTACTTTGACCTGTCTTTGCAGCATGTTTCCCGGGGACACTTGAGGCGGATGAGGCGTTGGGGCAACGGAGAAAAATTCCTAGAAAGGATTGAGCGAATCCGCAAACTTTCTCCCGACGCGGCGTTCAGATCTAATTTTATTGTTGGCTACCCCGGGGAAACGGAAGATGACCAAGCAGAGTTGTTGGAATGGTTAGAAGAGGCACAACTTGACTGGTGTGGCTTCTTCACTTACTCGCCCGAAGAAGGCACTTACGCGACGTCTCTTGAAAATCAGATACCGGCTGAACTTATGCGGGAACGCCATGCCGAATTGAGTGAAACTCAGGATCTAATAACCGCTACACGTCGCGATGCAATTGTGGGGCAAACAATCGAAGTGTTAGTCGATAGTGAAGGTATCGGTCGTTCTCACAGGGAGGCGCCCGAAATTGATGGAGTGGTGCGTGTCCCCCGCGACCTCTCACCCGGAGAGATCTATGATGTGCTCGTAGTTCAGTCGGAGGGTCCCGATATCGAAGCTGTACAGGTGGAAGCCCAGTAATGGGAAAACACGAAGAACCGCCACCTACTTACGGACCAACAGCTTTAGCGACCCCCGCCAACTTCGTGACGGTAGCGCGCATACTTGCCACCCCAGTGTTTGTGCTGCTGATAGCCACTCAGGAGTCATCGTGGCTGACCTTTGCAATTGGATTTGCAATTGGGATGTCTGACTTTGTCGATGGCTGGCTTGCGCGACGGCAGGGAGCTACGCGATCGGGAGCGTTTTTGGATCCACTCGCTGACAAAGTGCTGGTGTTGGGCGGAATGTTCGCCCTAGTAGCTAATGGGCAGTTCCATTGGGTACCGGTAGCAATAATCGCGGTTAGGGAGCTGGTGATTAGTGCTTACCGTTCCCAAGTCGGCCGTCGCGGTATTTCGGTGCCGGCAACCAAGATGGCTAAATGGAAGACCTTTGTGCAACTGTGGGCAATAGGGTTTGGAGTTATTCCGCCGATTGCGGAATCGGCGCACTGGGTGGCCACAGCGACGCTATGGATAGCTGTGCTCATGACAGTTCAAACCGGAGTCGCATATCTTGCCGGTGCTCGAAGAATAGCTAAAGCACAATTAGGGAAAGACGTCTAGCTTCTCTAGCGGCTGCCGCCAAGATGCTCAGTAATAAGTTGCGTTAGAGAAGAACAATAGGGTCAAGAAATGAATTGTGAAATTATCGCCGTAGGTACAGAGTTGTTGCTGGGCCAGATCGTAGATACGAACTCGTCTTGGATGGGTGAGCAATTGGCACTGGCAGGAATCGACAGTCATCACCAAACCAAAGTGGGCGATAACTGGTCTCGAATAGAAGAGGCTTTGCGGTTGGGCTTAGAGCGGAGTGACGCAATCATTGTTTGTGGTGGGTTGGGTCCAACCCAAGATGACATCACTAGGGATGTCATCGCTAGTGTCGTCAACTCTGAGCTGGTATTTGATGAAGCGATCGCTGATCGAATACGAGACATGTTTCGAAGTCGAGGGCGCGACATGCCAGAAAACAACCTTCGCCAGGCAATGGTCCCAGAAGGAGCCCACACCATAGAACAACAGCCTGGAACTGCTCCGGGCCTAGTAGTACCCGTTGCGGTTTCGGGGGGCGACGACAAAGTTATATACGCCGTTCCCGGCGTTCCCTACGAAATGAAAGAAATGGTGCTGGGGACCATCTTGCCGGACTTACAACATCGCTCAGGTGTCACCTCGGTCATAGAGAGCAGAGTCTTGAGAACATGGGGTCAAAGTGAGTCGGGACTAGCGGAATTGTTGGGTCCGCGAATTGCCGAGCTCGAAACTGCAGGCAACCCGACGTTGGCGTTCCTTGCGAGTGGGGTCGAAGGAATAAAGGTGCGGATAACAGCGAAGGCCGAAACTTCTAATGAAGTCGAAGACATTCTCCGTGAGGAAGAAGAGGCTCTCCGTCACCTATTGGGCGATCTGGTATTCGCAGTAGACGAAGACAATATGGAATCAACGGTTCTCTCCCAGCTCGCGCAGCAAGGACTGAGTCTCGGTGTTATTGAGACGACGACGGGCGGTTATCTTGCCCACCGACTTTCGACAGCTAGAACCGGGACAGCGGCCTTCGCGGGGGGCGTAGTGGCCCGAGGCTCCGGAATATTGTCCTATTTATTGAAGGGTGATCCTGCGTCGTGGCAGCCTGATGACGCTGCGATGCAAATGGCGCGAGTCGCGCGCGGGATTCTCCTATCAGACGTTGGTATCGCTACGACCTCGATAGAAGATCCAGCTCGTGCTACAGAGTCTCGACCATTTGGTACTGCTTGGTTGGCTGTTTCGATGGAGGGATTCGAGACTGTCGAACAAGTACAGCTTCCAGGTGACCTTGAACGAATTAGGCAGTTCAGCGTTATCTCACTGCTGAATCTACTAAGGCTTCACCTGCAAGGGCTTCGCCCTTAGTCGTGGCTAGAGCTTTCATATCAGTTCCGCTGGACGAACAAACTCAAGAATTACTGTTGCGGCTCGACCGTAGACAAGCTGACGTCAATTGGGTTCATCCAGAGAAATGGCATGTGACGATGCAATTTTTTGGTGCAGTCGACTTAGATGATTTGCGTGATTGTTTCGAGAAAATCGAAGCTTTCCAGGCGACGGGTACTCTCGGGCCGCGCATCACGCAGCTTGGAGATCGAAATCTCGTTGTGCCCGTTCGGGGGCTTTCCGAATTAGCTGACAATGTTCGGAAGTCGACAGGCAGATTAGCCCCGAAACAGGAGTTACCCTTTGTGGGTCACATAACCCTCGGTCGAACCAAGGGCGATGTTGTTCCGGAAATAGTAGGTACGACGATCAAGGGAAATTTTCGGGTCGACCGGCTGATGCTGATAAAGAGCGTCATTGGATCTGCAGGGGCGGCGCATACCGTGGTCGATTCAAGGTCACTAATTCCGATGGATGTGTCTGCGCATAGCAACGACATCTGACAGGCTGTTCGAATGCGATTTAGTTTCTGGACAGGTAATGGTCAAACGTGGCAGGACACTCTCGAGGGCTGCCGTTATGCGGAAAGTACGGGCTGGGACGGCATTTGGTATGCGGATCACTTTATGCCCAACGAAGAAAATGTTGACCAACCAATTCATGAAGCTTGGTCGATTTTGGCCGCCATCGCTGCAAGTGTCCCACGAGTCAGAATAGGCCCGTTGGTGGCAGGGAATACGTATAGGAATCCGGCGCTTACGGCGAAAATCGCTGCGACTATTGATCACATTTCTGGCGGACGGCTAGTTCTGGGACTTGGTGCTGGTTGGCAAGAAAACGAACATGAGAAATATGGCTTCGAGTTTTCTACTGTCAAAGGCCGCCTGGACCGTCTAGACGAGGCGGTTGAGATCGTTACTTCGTTGCTTTCGAACAAGCGCACTGATTATCAAGGCGAGTACTACACAATTCTCGATGCACCGCTTGACCCGAAACCCATCCAAACCAAGATCCCTCTGATGATCGGTGGTGGTGGACGTAAACGCACCTTGCGCACGGCGGCCATCCATGCCGATGAATGGAACTACTGGGGAATGCCTGCTGATATCGCAGAACTATGTCAGGTGCTTGACGCTCATTGTGACGATGTCGGGCGTGACCCGGATGAAATTGAACGATCGGCATGCGCTTTGATGTTCATATCGGACAGTGAGGAGAAACTAGAACGCTTCCGCGATATGGACTTTGGTCGTGCCACCATCGTTGGAACCCCACCAGAAGTCATCGACATAGTTGGTGAGTACGCAGATGTGGGTTTGGATGAGTTGATTGTGCCGGACTTCACTTTTGGGCCGCTTGAACGCAAGAAAGAGTCGATGGATCTCTTTATCGAGCGAGTCGCGCCCGCCTTTCGTTCGTAACGTCAGGTATTAGAGATAGCGGCTAGGACCAGTCAACTTCAGTAACTAGTCGACCCATTCGTTTCTCTGCTTCCCGAGTTTGGCCGCCAACTTCTAAGAAACTGCGCATCGCGGGTTCTGCTTCATCAGTCCTGAGGAGACGCTGAAAGAGGTAACGCTCTTCCAGTAAACCCTCGTTAAGGGGCATGGTATCCGCGTTGTTTACAGCCTCTTTGGCTAACGCGACCGCAGTAGGAGGAAATCCGGCGATACGCAGGGCCAGCTCATTGACATAAGGACGCAATTCTTCAGGGGGTAACGCTCGGTTGAGATAGCCCCAATCCGCAGCTGTCTCCGCATCCACGTCAACTCCCCCTAAAACTATTTCCATCGCTCGACCCCTTCCCACTAGACGCGGTAGGCGCTGTGTTCCTGTCCCCCCGGGAAGAATTCCGATCGGAACCTCCATTTGGTTGATGACAGTTTTCCCCAAAGCCCCGAAACGCATGTCGCACGACATGGACAGTTCACTTCCGCCGCCGCCCACTCGGCCGCCGATTTCCACGATCGTGACCTTGGGCATAGTTCGGTAGGTCTCGCACATGAGGTGGAATCCTTCAAGTTTTTCGGGCTTTTCGGCCGGACCTTCAACAGGGAATTCCAGAATTGCCGAAACATCGAAATGGGCAATGAAAAAATCTGGGTCGTCGCTTCGCAACACAACCACTCGAACTGAATCGTCTTCCGCCACTTGGGCGCCAAATTTTGCTAGTTCTCTGAAAAGTGGGGGAGTCATAACGTTCATTGGTGGAGCGTTTACGGTGACAAACGCAACACCATCGGTGCGCTCGATTAGTAAGAGTTCAAAATCACTGTCGGCTAAGTAAGTGCTCATCGGCAGAGTCTCGCGGGTTCAGGCACAAAATGCTCAAAATCGCTCTGCTAAGAACACTTGTTCGATACTTGACCGAACAAGTGTTCGTATGTACTTTAATTATGTCCGCACATTTTCGGGGTCCGACCCCGTTCGTACGGTTTCCACCATCGGGTTTAGCTATTTGACCCGTTTGAGAAAGTTGACTTCGCACGAAGTCGAAATACCAGTCCGAGGAGGACATGCAGCGTGGAACGAGATAAAGCACTCGATATGGCACTGTCGCAGATTGAACGTCAATTTGGCGAGGGCGCTGTCATGAAGATGGGTGAACGAGGCCAAATGAAAGTTGAAGCTGTCTCGACAGGCAGTTTGGCGATCGATATGGCTCTTGGCATTGGGGGGCTTCCCAGGGGTCGTGTCGTTGAGGTCTATGGCCCTGAGGCATCAGGAAAATCTACGTTAGCGATGCATGTCGTAGCGGAAGCTCAACGTACCGGTGGTATCTGCGCTTATGTCGACGCCGAACATGCGATGGACCCCGCGTACGCTCAAAATATTGGTGTCGATGTTGATGAACTTCTTATTTCTCAGCCCGATACTGGTGAGCAAGCCCTTGAGATTACTGACATGCTTATCCGCTCAGGAGCAGTTGATGTGGTGGTCATCGACTCGGTCGCTGCTCTAACGCCAAGGGCTGAAATTGAAGGGGAGATGGGCGACACTCATGTTGGTTTGCAAGCCCGCCTCATGTCGCAAGCGTTACGCAAACTGACCGCGAATCTAAATAAAACTAAAACCATTGTTATCTTCATCAACCAGCTCAGAGAGAAAATTGGTGTCATGTTTGGTAGTCCGGAGACGACACCAGGTGGGCGAGCGTTGAAGTTCTATTCGTCGGTTCGGATAGATATTCGTCGGATCGAAGCCATTAAGTCTGACGGCGAAATCACGGGTGGTCGAACCCGAATCAAAGTTGTGAAAAATAAAGTAGCGCCTCCATTTCGGCAAGCTGAATTCGACATTATGTACGGGAAAGGCATTAGCCGCGAGGGCTCACTCGTAGATGTTGGGGTGGAACAAGGAATCGTCAAGAAGTCCGGTGCTTGGTACACCTATGAAGGAGAGCAGCTCGGACAAGGTCGAGAAAACGCCAAACAGTTCCTCACCGATAATCCGGAAATCATGGTTGAAATTGATGGCAGGATCAGATCTCAATTAGGAATTGGTGATCTGGGTAGCGAAGCTGAAGCCGCGGATACAGATCTGGAAGCCGAAGAATCTGTTGACGTCGTTGACGAATAACAATTAAAGAGGCATCGCTTCAGGTTGGCGGGCAGCTTCATTAGCAAGAAGCGTTGCTTGTAGCTCAAGCAAAATCTGCTTCCAAGCAATCACACAGGGTCCTGGCGCTATAGCTTGGAACGCAGTCAAACGTTCCCCAGGAAAGAGTCTGATGGCGAAGAAGCAAGACAAGCCGCAAAACATTTTCAACTTTGATTACAGCAGCGATAAACAAGATCGACCGCCGCAGGAGTATTACGACCAGATCAAAGAAAAGTTCGCGGAGGAACGCGACTTACGCCTCGACTATCGCCCTCCGGGAACCGATAGCTACACCTCAGACCTCACCGGAGAGTTAGCTAAATATGCGACAGACCCTTACGGCCACCAGGTAGAGGAGCGAGAGACTCTAAACGATTCAGTTGAGGTGCTCTTTATTGGCGGCGGATTTTCGGCGCTCCTGACTTCGGCGAGGCTCAGAGAAAAGGGCGTCGAGAGTATCCGGATTGTTGAACGAGGCGCTGACGTAGGTGGGACTTGGTATTGGAATAGATACCCAGGTGTCGCCTGTGATGTCGTCGCGTATGACTACTTGCCGTTGCTGGATGAGACCGGCTACGTGCCGAGTCGTCACTATGCGGGCGGTCAAGAGATCTACCAGTACTGCAAATCCATTGCCGAACGATTTGATTTGTATGACCTAGCCGTGTTCGGGACAACGGTGACGTCAACAGTCTGGGACTCAGACGAGGAAGTTTGGGTGGTCGGAACTGATCGAGGAGACAGCATTAAAGCGCGTTTCGTCGTCTGCGCCAACGGCACACTGTCGAAACCAAAATTGGCGAAGATCGACGGCATCGAAACTTTTGCCGGTCACTCGTTTCACACGTCTCGTTGGGACTACGAATATACGGGTGACAATCTTCAGAATCTTGCCGATAAGCGGGTTGGGATTATTGGGACTGGAGCAAGCGCTGTCCAAGCCATTCCTGAATTAGCGAAGGCGGCGAAAGAGCTATATGTCTTTCAACGCACCCCGTCTTCGATAGACGTGAGAGATGACTGGGAAACCGAGCCCGAGTGGGCCGCGAGTCTGGAACCTGGATGGCAAGCGAAACGAAGAGCCCGAGCGATTGAGGGGCCCCGAGTACCTGACGCGGTCAAGGCCAAACGAGCCGCGATGTCGCGTGAAGAAAAGATTCAACGACAAGAAAACGCCAATATTGACGCGATGATGCGTATTCATAAACGCATTGATGAGGTTGTAGAAGATCCCGAGACAGCTGAGTCTCTGAAGCCCTGGTACATGCTGATGTGTAAGCGCCCCTGTTTCCACAACGAGTATTTGCCGTCGTTCAATCGACCCAATGTCACTCTTGTCGACACCAAGGGCGAAGGCATTAGTCAAATTAATGCGAGCGGACCTGAATTCGACGGAACGCAATACGAGTTAGACGTACTGATATACGCGACTGGATTCGAAGTACAACAAACAGGGATCTATAACCAGATCATTGGCGAAGGTGGCCAGGACCTCAACGTCAAGTACGAGGACGGAATTCGTACCTTGCTTGGAATACATTCTCATGGGTACCCCAACCTCTTCATAATGGGCGGCTACCAGGCGTTCTTCGCTTTCAATCTGACGGACGTGCTGAATAGCCAAGGCGAACATATAGCTGAATGCATCGATTTTGTTCGACAAAATCAGATTCATAGCTTGGACTGCACTTACGACGCAGAAGAGCGTTGGGTGCAAGAAGTTATTGCCCACCGTGGGAAAACGAGTAGAAACCGCGATTGCACGCCGGGTTATTACAACTTTGAGGGTGCTGAGAATCGGCGCCAGGACGGCAACTACAACGGAACTATGAAGCAATACCTCGACCACATGTCAGAAATAAGAGACAAGATGTCTGAGCACTTTGCGTTCACTGAGAGATGACCACAGCAGAATTCTCTGACCTATTCCGCCGTAAGTGAGTTCACCCTGTGCCGTTGCCCAATAGCCTTGGTGGGGTGAACGGTCGCTACTTCGTGCGCACTTACGGGTGTCAAATGAATGAACACGATTCGGAACGGATCGCGGGTCTGCTCGAAACAGATGGCCTGGAAGAAGCTGAATCTTTCGATGACGCTGACGTCATTGTCCTAAACACCTGCTGTATCCGAGAAAACGCAGACAACAAGCTCTACGGACAACTCGGAAATTTAAAAAAGCTGAAAGAAGAGCGACCGGATCTTCAAATTGCGGTGGGCGGATGTCTCGCTCAAAAAGACCGAGAGACGATAAGAGAAAGAGCACCCCATGTTGATGTGGTCTTTGGAACTCACAACGTTGGTCGCGCAACAGAACTGCTTACGGAAGCTCGGACTAACGGGCCGGTAACCGAAATCCTGGAGGAATCAGAAGCGTTTCCATCCGCGCTTCCCGTAAAGCGAGATGCCAATCATGCAGCATGGGTCACTATTCAGATCGGCTGTGACAATTCGTGTGCCTTTTGCATAGTTCCTGCAGTAAGAGGCAAAGAAATTTCGCGCCCCTATGGCGAGCTTGTAGAAGAAGTTCGAGCATTAGCCTCGACGGGCATCACCGAAATCACGCTTTTGGGCCAAAACGTGAATAGCTATGGCCGCGATCTCACCCTCAAGCTGCGAGGCTCGGAACTCCCCGATGACTCGGAGCTGCTTGTTGGCCGGTCGTGGACAGAAGGCCGTCACACCGCTCGGCCACTTTTCTCCGACCTGCTTCGATCGGTGTCAGAGATAGAGGGAATTCGAAGGGTTCGCTATACCAGTCCCCATCCCAAAGATCTGCGCGTTGAAACCATCGACGCTATGGCCGAGGTCCCTGAAGTATGTGAACACCTCCATTTACCTTTGCAGTCGGGTAGCGATGACGTGTTGACATCTATGCACCGCGGCTACACAGCAAGTAAGTATTTGACGAAAATAGAAGAGGCCAGACGGCGAATCGTCGACTTAGCGGTGACTACCGACATAATCGTGGGCTTTCCAGGCGAAACCGATGATGACTTCGAAAAGACGTTGGAAGTAGCAGCCGAAGTTCAATTTGATAATGCATTCACGTTTGTCTACTCGCCGCGACCGGGCACTGAGGCAGCTGACCTAGTGGATCGATATGTATCGCAGGATGTTGCAGCAGAAAGAATGGAACGCTTGCGTCAGGTTATTGAACGGTCAAGTCTGCAGAGCAACCAAACAAGAGTTGGGCATAACGAAGAAGTCATTGTTGAGGGTCGCTCCAAGCGTGACAGCAGCATGCTTACGGGTCGCACGCGTCACAATAGGCTGCTGCACTTTCCTTCTCAGGACACGATTCGACCGGGCAGTTACGCTCAAGTCCTTGTAACAGGAGCACGCACTTTCAACCTCATTGGCGAGTTGTTGGAAATAACCGCGCCTGCGAAACACAAAACGCGAATACCGGTGGCGTCTTCCTGACTGCGATAGAGCGACTGAAGGCGCAGCCCATTGTCGTTGTTGGGCCAACCGCATGTGGGAAGTCCGCGCTTGCGATTGAAGTTGCACGTCGCTTTGACAACATCGAGTTGTTGTCGATCGATTCGATGCAGGTTTATAGAGGTATGAATATCGGCACGGCGAAAGCTACTAGCCAAGAGCAGTCAGAAGTGCGGCATCATCTGATCGACCTGGTCGATCCGCATGAAACTTTTACCTTGGTTGACTTCCAAGAGGCTCATGCAAGAGCTCGAACCGATATTGACGAACGTAGCGGTGTTCCTCTCCTAGTTGGAGGAACAGGCCTCTACCTGAGAGCGATAGTTGACGGGCTTACACCCCCGCCGAGGTTCGCTGAAATCGCTCAACAGTTAGATACAGAGCCCGAAACTGAGTTACTTCACCGTCGACTGGTAGATCTCGATCCGATCGGCGCGAGTCGGATGGAGAGCAACAATCGTCGGCGCATCATACGAGCGTTAGAGGTCACTTTGGGCACAGGACGACCGTTCTCGTCATTTGGTCCTGGGCTGAATAGCTACCCAACAGTTCCGTATCGAATGTTAGGTATTGAAATAGAACGCAGTGAGCTCGATGACCGAATAGAGCGCCGCTATCGAGACCAAATGGAAGCCGGCTTTCTGGAGGAAGTCCGAGGCTTGGCAGAAGCCGAACTTTCGGTTACCGCAGGCCAAGCACTTGGCTACAAAGAACTACTCGCTTACATTCGAGGCCAGACATCACTCGATGAGGCCTTACAGCTAGCAATACAACGGACTAAACGCTTTGCGCGTCGACAGCAACGTTGGTTTAAGCGTGACCCGCGAGTTGAGTGGGTGCCGAGAAGTCAGCTGAACTCACTGATTAACGAAATTTCATCGCAGTTATGACCCAGAGAACTGGGACAATGGTGCAGGAGCTTGCTATGCGACTAACAAAACACCACGGCCTAGAAAATGACTTTCTCGTAGCGCTCGCGCGTGAAGTTCCCCGCGACATCGAAAAGCTAGCCAGAGAACTTTGTGACCGACGCACTGGCATCGGAGCAGACGGACTCTTGCTTGGGCTACCCGGGAGCGATGGAGCTGACTTAGCTATGGTGCTTCACAACGCTGATGGCTCTCCGGCAGAAATGAGCGGGAATGGCATCCGCTGTCTTGCACAAGCGCACGCAATGGCCAACAGCACTGGACCCACGTCTCTAGAAATAGACACTGCTGGAGGTCGCCGCTCGGTGACTATCGATGGAGATCAAAGCGAAGCTCAAGTAACGGTCGCGATGGGACCGGTGGGTCCTGGCCCAGGAGTTCATGCAGATATTCTTCGTGAACTCGGATCAACTCTTGCCGCCACAGCTGATCTCGGAAATCCGCACCTAGTCGTCGCTGTTGAGGACCAGGACCTCATCGATATAGCAACCATCGGCCCCTACTACGAGGCCTTCTATCCGGACGGCATAAATGTCGAGTTCATCTCGGTAAGAAAAAACGATCCGAACGCTCTCGATATGGTCGTGTGGGAACGTGGTGTTGGAGTAACTCGAGCTTGTGGAACGGGAGCAACAGCGGCCGCCGTTCTTGCACATCAGTGGGATCTGGTTGGTGGGGAAGTTTGGGTCAACATGCCCGGTGGCAACGTAAGGGTGTTGATTGAACAAGACCCAGTTCTAGTTGGGCCGACTGTTTTTATCGGGGCTATTGAAGTGTTCACATGACCAAGCCCCATGAGCATCGCGACGAGAAAAACAGCCATCGAGGTGGATTCGGAGAATTCGCAGGAGAGTCGACCGGCCTCATCGATCGTTCCTTTCGCGAACAAATTGTTCTTGTGGGAGTTCAGTTTCCAGGTGCTTCCGATGATCAAGTGGACGCTAATTTGGATGAGCTTGCCCAACTGGTCGATACAGCCGGCGCTGACCCCGTCGATCGAGTCATTCAGAAGCGAGAGGCACCCGATCCGGCTACCTATGTGGGCAGGGGTAAAGCGACTGAGATTCAAGAAACTTCTGATGATGCTGATGCCGATACGGTGGTCTTTGACGATGAGTTGAGCCCCGCTCAACAGTTCAACCTAGAGAAAATCCTGAAGCGAACAGCGTTGGACCGCACAGCAGTAATCCTGGATATTTTTGCTCAAAACGCAACGACACTTGAAGGAAAGGCTCAAGTCGAGTTGGCGCAACTTAAGTACCGACTTCCGAGGTTGCGGGGTCGGGGTGATCAACTCAGCCAACAGGGGGGTGGCATTGGCACGCGGGGGCCAGGAGAGACCCAGTTGGAAGTTGACCGACGCCGAATTCAGAGGCGTTTAGCGAAGTTAGAAAAAGACCTAACCGGTCTCCGCCGTACAAGAAAAAATCAGCGCAAATCGCGTCGACGTTCTCGATTCCACACGGTCGCGATTGTTGGATACACCAACGCGGGTAAAAGTACGTTGCTAAATCGTTTAACCGGGGCCGAAGTGCTTGTAGAAGACCGGCTTTTTGCGACCCTTGATGCTACGACTCGCCGATTGCAACTCCCTGGCGGCGAGACTGTGCTGGTCACGGATACTGTCGGATTTATTCAGAAACTGCCTACGGGGTTGGTAGAGGCTTTTAAATCAACGTTGGAAGAAGTTGCAGAGGCCGACCTGCTGTTACACGTAGTGGACGGAGCTGGTCCAGACCCCGAAGGTCAAATGAACGCCGTCCGTTCGGTTCTTAGAGAAATAGGTGCTGGCGACGTCCCGGAACTCCTGGCGTTCAACAAAAGCGATCAAGCAGAGAAAGAGGGATTTGATCATTTGCTTTATCGTCATGAAGGCTCATTATCTTTCTCTGCGCGCACCGGTGAAGGACTAGATCACCTGCTGGCCTCCATAGGGGATCGTCTCAGAAGTCTCACTAGCGTTGTGGAGTTGCGGATCCCGTGGAGCCGCGGCGATGTGGTTGCAGCAGTGCACCGCGAGGGCGAGGTTCTATTGGAACAGCATCAAGAAGAGGGAACGCTGATCCAGGCTCGGTTAGATGAAGTTTCACGGGAGCTCCTCTCGGAGTTCATCGAACACATACATTCGGGGGAACAGTATGACTAGTACAAAAGGCTTCTCTCCACCGCCGTACCCTTATGACCGGCTCGATGAACTTAAACCGTTAGCTGAGCGCCATGCAGGCGGGATTGTTGACTGCTCAATTGGAACACCGATCGACCCGCCTCCGCGGTCGGTTGTCGATGCTCTCGCATTGTCCGACAGCGAACGAAGTTATCCACCTTCGATAGGAACACTGGCTTTCCGAGAGCAAATAGCCACATGGTTCGATGCTCGACTCGGCTGCGATGTAGATGCCGTTTCAGAGATAGCCGCTGCGGTGGGCACAAAGGAATTTGTGGCGGGCTTGCCGCATTGGATGAAACTGCGTGACCCTGATCGTGACACTGTCCTATTTCCGGCCGTTAGTTACCCCAGTTACGAAATGGGTGCCACGCTTGCTGGATGTAGAGCGGTACCTGTGCCCGTCAATGATGACTGGTCTATTCAACTTGATGCCGTTACAGACGAAGACAAAGAGCGAGCGTTGCTGCTGTGGGTCAACACTCCTGGTAACCCAGCCGGGGGATTAGATGACTTAGAAACCGTCGCAAAATGGGGCCGATCACACGGCATCCCGGTGTTCAGCGACGAATGTTATTGCGAGTTCACATGGGACGGACCGCCGCGAACAATACTTTCGTCAGGCACTGACGGCGTAGTAGCAGTGCATTCACTCTCCAAACGTTCAAATCTTGCAGGTGTTCGAGTCGGCTTTTACGCAGGAGACTCAGCAATCGTCGACTATCTACGAGAAGTACGAAAACACGCGGGCTTTATGGTGCCCGGACCAGCGCAAGCAGCTGCTGTGGCGGCATTATCGGACCAGGCTCACGTAGAACAGCAGCGAGAGATCTATTGGAATCGTCTTACACGGTTGTCGTCTGTTATCGCTGAGATGGGTGCAGAGGCACCTCTGCCTCAGGGTGGTTTCTACCTGTGGGTACCAGCCCCTAATGGAGATGCGTGGCGATTTGTCGAACAGCTACTAGAAGAAGTTGGGCTGTTAGCGTCCCCAGGTGAATTCTACGGTCCATCAGGCTCTGGATATGTCCGAATAGCTGCGGTTCAAACCGATGATCGAATTGCTCTGTTAGAACAACGGCTCAGGAACTGATAAATCTTGCTTCGCTAAGCCGTAACCTTTCAGTAATGATGGACCTTCTCGATTTAGCCGCAGAGCTTGTAGACATTCCCTCAGAAAGTCATCAAGAGGCTGCGCTAGCGGACTTCTTTGAGTACCGGCTAAGGAACGAATCGCAATTAGACGTGCATCGAATTGGTGACAGTGTGATTGCAAAATCGGAACTAGGGCGAGAACACCGCCTTGTGATCGCCGGTCATCTCGACACCGTTCCCGCGAATGACAATCAAAGCGCACGTATCGAAGGAGATCGGCTCTACGGATTAGGTGCTTGTGACATGAAGGGGGGGCTTGCGGCGCAGCTGGCGACAGCTCTAGCACTTCAGGACCTTGCGGTGGATGCGACCTTCGTCTTCTATCCCTGCGAAGAGGTAGCAGCGGAGCACAATGGACTCAAACATCTGTTTGAAACACATCCAGATCTAGTTCAAGGCGATGTGGCTTTGCTAGGAGAGCCGACATCGGCGGCAATCGAAGCGGGATGTCAAGGCACTCTCAGAGTAAACGCTCTCTATTTAGGTGAACGAGCCCATACCGCTCGTCCATGGAAAGGCCGCAACGCGATCCATAGATTGAGCAGCGTTTTGCAAGCGTTAGAAGAATACGAAGGACGTCGACCAGTTGTCGATGGGTGTGAATATCGCGAGGCGATGCAAGCGGTCCGGGTTGAAGCGGGGGTTGCGGGAAATGTCGTTCCCGACGAAGCAACTATCACTATCAATTATCGATATGCCCCTGATCGAACTCCCGAAGAAGCCGAACGACATGTCGCGCAATTGTGCCTGGAGTGCGACCAGCTGACTATCGATGATCATGCGCCCCCTGCGACGCCAGCTTTGAAACACCCGTTGCTGGACGCTCTTATTTCGCGTAACGAGTTAGAAGTTAGAGCCAAATTGGGTTGGACAGACGTCGCTAGGTTTGCCTCTCATGGAATACCGGCCTCAAACTTCGGTTCGGGCGATGCATCGTTGGCTCATACCCAAGGCGAGTTCGTTGAGCGACATGAAATTGAGCAGGTGCATTTAGCGCTAGTGGAGTTACTCGAGAACGGTGTCGGCTAAGCGCTGATCATCCTTTCGAGCACTATTGCAACCCCGTCGTTTACGTTCGAATCGGTGATCTCATCGGCTGCATCTTGAGTCGATTGGTGCGCGTTGCTAACGGCAACCCCCCAACCCGCGAATTCCAACATCGCGTTGTCATTAGGCATATCGCCGAAGGCCACTACTGCGATAGAGCTGACCTTTCGCTGCTCACACAGTCTTCTAAGCCCAAAAGCTTTATCGACTCCAGGGGGCATCAACTCAACAAAAGGAAGCCCTGCGTGCATCGCGTTTGCCCGGCCTTTAACCAAAGGGTCAATAAGACTCAACGTTTCATCCGCTGACCTATTTGGCAAGTTGATTAATAACTTATGGACTCGCTGATCTAGGAGAGGCACCACATCTGTGATGTTGCTATCTGCTGGGCGAGCCGCGAGTTCAAGCCATCTGCGTTCCGCGACAAACTCGCTGCCCATCTCGGCGCAAAAACCCGCTTCAGGAAATGCTTGCCTGATCTCGATAAGCAAGTCGCGAGCATTGTCCAAATCGAGTGTGGCTAGTTGATTGATTGCCCCACTGGCTGCGTCGTACTCCACAGCTCCGTTAGCGCATAGCAAAGTGGTAGGAATTCCGGTTTGCTCTGCAATTGAATCGCAATATCGGGGAGGGCGACCTGTGGCTACTACAAATTCGACCCCGAGTTCGTGTAGCTGTCGCAAAACTTGTCGCGTCCTACTAGATATTTTCCGCTCAGAGCCGAGCAAAGTGCCGTCAAAATCGGACACCACTAGGTGCACATCCTGTATTTCGCGCCCGATCATCACAAGCTGTAACGAGAAGGTTCGGTGCGCAACCACTCACCGATTGTCTCTCCGACCATGATCGAAGAAGGATTGGTGTTGGCCCGAGGCACCGTGGGAAAGATCGATGCATCTGCGACAACCAGACCGTCTATGGAATGGCAACGACCGTATTGATCCACAACCGCTTCAGGGTCGTCAGACGGCCCCATTCGAGCGGTTCCGGACGGGTGGTATCCAGAAGCGGAGAAACGTCTCAATAAATCGATGACGTCGGCCCGGTCATTCACTCTGTGCAGGTCAGGGAACATCACTTCATCGGTGAGAGCCCCTAGGGGACCGGTCTCAGTAAAACGTAAAGCATCCAAGAAACAGTCAGCGAGGCGCTCCGCATCGCGGTCTACCTCACAGAATCGAGACCTAATTGTTGGGTTAACGAACGGATCCGCATCTGGGAAAATTAGTTCCCCAACACCGTCAACCTGCTCGAGAACTGCTGCGACACCAAAGTAGGGAACATTTTCCCGACCCGTAAATGTCAACTGTTCGATCTGTAAATCCATTCGATCGTTGTTATCAGGAGACGTGTACCTCAAGATCGTCTGAATAATTGGCTGGTCGCTGTTGACGAGTTCAGGGTGAGTCGGTCGACATAAAACAAACAAACCCGGGTGGTCTGACAAATTTTTACCAACCCCAGACATTTCGGCAGATACATCCACCCCCATCTGAGCTAGATGTTGTGACGGGCCTATGCCGGAACGCAACAAAATGCCAGGCGTGTGAATAGCTCCCGCACATAGAACCACCAGCTTGGATCGGATCTGTTCAATGGATCCATCCGCAAGGATTATTTCAACCCCGACTGCCTTGCCTCTTTCAATTATTAATTTGTTGGTGTGACACCCTCCACGAATTTCTAGATTCGGGCGCAACCTAATGGGAGCCAGATAGGCAGACGCAGTCGATACACGAAGCTGTCCGAGCTTGTTCATGGGCTGAGGCCCGGCCCCCCAGCCATCAGGATCGTTTTGGTCCGGGCACTCCGGGTACCCCAACTCCTCTGCGGTTGCGAGAAAAGCCTGGTGCAACTCGGTCAGCTCCTCATATGGATACCTGCGCACTGTGATTGGGCCTGCATCCCCGTGAAAGGACTCGTCACCAAAGTCCAAATCTCGTTCGATCCTGCAGAAGGTCGGAAGAACGTTTTCCCATCTCCATTCGGAATTACCGCGGTCGGCCCAATCGTCATAATCTTCCGGCACGCCACGTAAAAAGATGCACGTATTGACAGCGCTTGACCCGCCCGTAACGCGACCCCTGGGAAGTGGCTGATTGGGTCGCTGCTCAGTCGGGGAATAGTCGAGATGCCAATCGTGGTCAAACACGCTGTTGTGGTGACCGTTGCGTAAATCTGCTGGTGTGTCGGTTAAATCTGAATAGTCAGGCCCCGCGTCGAGTAGCAACACGCTGGTGTTTGGGTTCTCGCTGGCACGAGCCGCTAGAGGCGCTCCCGACGCGCCAGCACCGACGACAATGATTTCGAAATCGCGGACACTTGCCATTGCTTTGACGCTAGTTGCCCGAACGAAAGAGAGGTTGCCCATTAGTTGATCTAGGCTTCGCAGATGGCTGACACCATTATTCGCAACGCCACAATTATTGATGGAACAGGTGCTGACCGATTCGTTGGCGACGTCGCAGTAGATGATGGTCACATCACCGAAGTTGGTGACACTTCTGGCTCGGCTACTCAGGAAATTGATGCCACTGGACTTGTATTGGCGCCCGGTTTCGTAGACGTCCATACTCACGATGACGGTGCGTTGCTTTTACATCCCGATATGGAGTTCAAGATCTCACAAGGCTGCACGAGTGTCGTAGTCGGGAACTGCGGCTTCTCGGCTATTCCAGCTGTACCCGGGGAGCCCACCCTAGACCTATCTGGGATGCAAGCAGAATGGCGTGACCTCGACGGATACCGCCAGAACGTAGAGAAATCGACGCCGGCGGTCAACGCAATGATGCTTGTTGGGCATAACACAATCCGGTCATTAGAAATGGGTAGCGATCGCCGACCGCCTAGCGACGCCGAACTCGAACGAATGCGCCATCATGTCCAGTTAGCAATGGAGCAAGGCGCATGCGGATTCTCTTCTGGCCTCATCTATCGTCCGGGCCGGTGGTCAGATACAGAAGAAGTGCTCGAACTTGCCAAGGTCATAGCTCCATATGACGGCATTTACGCCACGCATATGCGAAATGAAAACGATTATTTGCTTGAAGCGGTTGACGAAGCTTTGGAGATAGGTGAGCGAGCAGGTATCGCCGTGCAAATTAGTCACCACAAGGCTGCGGGTAGGAGAAACTGGGGCAAGGTCAAAGATTCGCTGGCGAAAGTCGATGCTGCGGTGGCTAATGGGGCTCGAGTAACCCTTGATGTTTACCCGTACACGGCAGGTAGTGGCCCAATGATCCAGTACTTCGATTTAGATAACCCAAACCCAGAACTGGCAACAGCAATTCAATTGGCCTCATGTCCCGCCTATCGACAGTACGAAGGCCGAATGTTGGTTGACGTAGCGGAAGAGTTAGAAATATCGGTAACGGAAGCAGTGAGACATATCCTGACTGCCCCTGAAGGAAAAAACACGATCTGTATTCAACACATCATGGATGAAGGCGACATCGTTTCTAATTTGCGTCACGAACGGGTCATGATTGGATCTGACGGCATTCCAGACCTGGCAGGTAAGCCACATCCCCGGTTATTTGGAACATTCCCCCGGGTGCTAGGCAGATATGTTCGAGAACAAGGTGTTCTGGGTCTGGAAAGCGCTGTGCGAAGAATGACCTCGTTATCCTGCGATGTTCACGGCCTGCAAGACAGAGGGCGGATAGTTGAGGGGAATTGGGCGGATCTGGTGTTGTTCGACCCAAATGTGGTTGCCGATGTTGCTACTTATGAGGACCCCAAACGAGAATCGGCTGGCATTCGAAACGTGTGGGTCAACGGTCAGTTGGCTTTTCAAGAGAGCCTTCATACACAAATCGGGGCAGGTAAGGTTCTCAGCTACCGCAAACACTAAACCTCGGAGATCTGTGAGCGCCGGCTACCCTTGACGAATACGGCGCTGAAGAAGAGCGCTACATCTTCCCCGCCTTAGGTAATCGTTAGGCGGCCCCGCATACGCCGAAATATCGGCCACCACCTGAAAGCTCACACACGTGACTCCGACTTTTGCAGACCTCGGCGTACCCCAGGACCTCATAGCGGCCTTAGCTGAACAAGGAATTGAATCACCATTCGCGATTCAAAGCCTTGCTATTGGAGATGCGATGGCCCGCCGAGATGTTTGCGGAAAAGCCAAAACGGGTTCAGGAAAAACATTGGCATTTAGTTTGCCAGCGATAGCTCACACGACAAGAAGTCACGACGGTAAACCCACCACCTTAATGTTGACTCCCACTCGTGAACTCGCAAACCAAATAACCGGAGTAGTTGAGCCCCTAGCCAAAGCGCGCGAACTTCGAACCATCGCCGTCTACGGCGGCACGAACATCGAAAAGCAAATCGAAACTATAAGTAACGGGATAGATATCGTTATTGCCACTCCTGGACGCCTCATTGATCTCATCGAACGAGAAGCAGTCGACGTAGCTTTAGTCGAACGTGTTGTTGTCGACGAAGCTGACCGCATGGCTGACATGGGGTTCCTTCCACAAGTCGAATGGGTACTTAGGCACATTCAGGTTGATCACCAAACGATGCTCTTTTCCGCGACTCTGGATGGAGCAGTCGACACGGTCGTGAAACGGCATCTAAATGACCCGGTGTTTCACGAGGTAACAGAACCAGAAGTCACAGTAAGTGAAATGGGCCATATTTTTATGTCCGTTCACAAAATGAACAGAGTTCAAGTCGCAGCGAGAATCATTCACCAAGGCACCAAAACGATGCTTTTCACCCGCACCAAAAGGGGAGCGGATCAATTAGAAAAAGAGCTTCGGGCCGAAGGAGTCAAGGCGGCAGCAATACACGGTGATTTACGACAATCTCAACGAGAAAAAGCCTTAAAGGATTTCAGCGGTGGCGGGCTTAAGGCCTTGGTGGCTACCGATGTGGCAGCAAGAGGGATTCACGTAGATGAGGTAGATGTTGTTATTCACTACAACCCCCCTGAGGATCACAAGACCTACCTGCATCGCTCCGGTCGCACAGCACGAGCTGGTTCAACTGGAACAGCCGTAACCATGTTCCTGTGGGACGAAGAACTCCAAGTTCGACAACTTCAAAGGCGTTTGGGTCTCAAGCTCCCGCTTCATGAAGTGTTCTCAAATGATTCTCGATTAGATGATCTACCGGCATGGGTACTTCAACAGATCTGACTTTTGGCGCAGCACAACTTCCACCAGCTGTCGCGCAGGCGGCTCAACAAATCCTCGACCGTATAGAGAATGACGAGGTTGACGAAGATTTAATTCATCAACTTGCCAGTCTCGGTCCTCTTAGAGAGAAAGCGCTCATTGACCATCGAGCAACCGGCGCGGTCTTCACCCCATATCCCATAGCCCAAGAATTGGTTGATCTCCTTGACGTTGGCGCTGGAGAAATTGTCTGTGACCCTTCGGCTGGCTCAGGAGTCTTCCTACTAGCGGCGGCAGAACGGAAGTTCCAGCGCGGTGAATCTGTGACTTCGATTTCGAAAACCCTTAGAGGCATAGATATAGATCTCGTGAGCATCGAAGTTTCGCGACTGACTTTGAAACTCTGGGCCGCTTCGAAAGGAGGACAATGGCCATCGACGGATCACCTGGTCGTCGGAGATGGCTTACTTGACGTGCCCGAAAAATGGCTCGGAACTTGTGATGTCGTAATAGGAAATCCGCCGTTTCTCGGACAGTTAAAGTCTGAGACCAGTCGTAACAGAGGCCGAGCGCAAGCCCTCAAACAGAGATTCGGCTCTCTCTACACGGCATATGTCGACGAAAGCATGCTCTTCTTCCTTCTGGCGGTTGAGTTGAGTGGCGAAGATGGACGGGTGACGTTAATAGCTCCATCTTCGACATTGGGATCAGACTCGAGTCAACTAGCCAGGGAATGGATCGACAGCCGATTAACGCTCAGTGGAATCTGGATCGGAGGCAGATCCGTCTTCGAGTCGGCAGCGGTTGATGTCGTAGCTCCCATACTCCGAAACGACAAACGCGACGAATGCCTAATCGTTAGGTATGAAACACAAGACGTCCTAGCGGTGCAACGACCCCTTCCGGGATGCTGGTCCTCGCTGTTGGCTCGCGCCAATGGGGTGCCCGCCATAGCGATTACGGCCACAAGACGTTTAGGGGACCGAGCGGTGGTAACAGCGGACTTCCGAGACGCGTATTACTGGCTCGCGGAGCGGGTGGTGGAAGCCACTCGAAACGATCATCGACCTAAACTCGTGACAGTTGGCTTAGTTGACCCGTTCAGTTATCGGTACGGCGACATACCGACACGATTTGCCAAGCAGCGGTTTCAGCGTCCAGTGCTGGATATAGAAGACAACCCGCCGACCCAATTGGGCGCCTGGCTCGAACAGCGACTAATCCCCAAGCTACTGGTAGCCACCCAGACGCGGATTGTTGAGTGTTACGCAGATATCGAAGGCAAGCTGTTGCCGTCGACACCCTTAGTGTCAATCATCCCGGAACAAGAAAGCGAACTGTGGCATCTGATGGCCGCCGTTAGTTCACCTCCGGCTGCGGCCTGGCTAGCCAGCGCTGCCGCAGGTACTGGTTTGAGTCAGGGCACGATGAGACTGCGTGCTTCACTAATTGCTGACCTCCCGCTACCAGAACCATCTAAAACTTGGGATGTCGGAGCAGAACTAGCCCGCGAAATTCAAGAAAAGGGAGTTAATGATGAAGCAGCGCGACGCTTCGGAGAGGCCATGAATCAAGCGTATGGGCTGCCTTCGAGTGAGTTGCTTCACTGGTGGATTTCACAAATCCCAAAAAAACGGCCTTGACCTTATAGGTAAGGCCTCAGGTAGCCTTTTAGTTCAGCCCTGGAGTGACAGTGTCCGAAGCATTTCACACCCCTGAATCCATTGCCACAGATCCTCCTCCCGCGTCCGGAGGCTGGCTTGAAAACATGCCCGTGGCGAAAAGGCAATTCTTTGAGCTTTCTCCGGACCGACCGTACGTACTCGAAAGTGGCGGCGAACTCGTTGCCCCACAAATTGCTTATGAAACTTGGGGCAACCTAGACGCAGCCTCCGGTAACGCTGTGTTGGTATGCCATGCGTTAACGGGAGATGCGCACGCCTACGGTGAAGCTGGCCCAGGACAACCAACGCCAGGTTGGTGGAATGACTTCATTGGTCCTGGCCGCCCGATAGACACTGACCGTTTCTTCGTTGTGTGCGTCAATGTTCTCGGCGGATGCCAAGGCACAACAGGACCCGCATCAATTAATCCAGTTACAGGGAAACGTTGGGGAGGCGACTTTCCTGTCGTGACGATACGAGATGTGGTTCGATCGCAAAGAGCGCTCGCTCAACACTTGGGGATTCAGAGGTGGATGGCAGTTGTAGGGGGTTCGATGGGAGGTATGCAGGCGCTTGAATGGGCGACTAGCTACCCCGATCGTTGCGGTTCTTTAGTAATCATCGCATCAACCGCTGCAGCTTCAGCGCAACAAATAGCTTGGAGTCAGGTGGGCAGACAGGCAATAGTCGACGACCCTGCGTATGAGGACGGTCATTATTACGACGCTGCACCAGGAAAAGGCCCGCATTTGGGTTTGGCCAATGCCCGTCGTATTGCAATGATCCATTATCGAAGCGACGAAGAGTTCGACCGAAGGTTCGGTCGATACAGCAACGATGCGATCGAACCGTTCCGACTCGATCATCGATTCGATGTCGAGAGCTATCTGGATTACCAGGCAGCAAAATTTCCATGGCGTTTTGACGCCAATACTTACCTAATCTTGAACAAAATGATGGACCTCCACGACGTTGGCCGCGGTCGGGGAGGGGTTGAGCAAGCTTTGAAGCGAATCACCTGCCCCAGCCTTTTGATGAGCGTTCGTACAGATTTCCTCTACCCGCGTCCCCAACAAATTCGGATAGTCGACGCTCTCAAGGGGCGCGTGCCAGTCGAACATATTGATATAGACAGCGACAATGGCCATGACGGATTTCTCACCGAACCGGAACAAACTGGTGGACCGATGGGTGATTTCATCGAAAAAATCTCCAAAGGTGCTATCGCCTAACGCTCACTGGCCCCAAGTTCAACTATTGGCTGTAGAGACAATGTCTTCTATTTCGTTCAAGTCGTTTTCGCTTAACTTCCAACCCGCAGCCTGAGAATTAGCAAATACCTGACTTGCACTCGTAGCTCCAGCAATCACACTCGGAATATGGGGCCTAGACAGAAGCCAAGAAAATGCCAAGTCCAATAGAGATTGATCCCTGTCATGCAGCCATTCACGCAGTCGTTGCACAGCACGCAAATTACGTTCGGTTAAGAAAAGATCCAGACGTTCTTGGGGCCATTCCGCTAAACGTGTTCCTGGAGTTGGCCCATCAGCGTTGACCTTTCCTGTAAGGAGCCCCGACTCAAGAGGGAAAAACGGTAAGAAACCGACTCCACGGCTTTCGCATACATCGAAAACTTCAGCCTCGGGTTCGCGGTATAGCACCGAGTATCGGTTCTGCACGGTTCGATAAGAAGCAAGAGATTCTCTTGTCGAAATATCAGCAGCATTGTCGAGCCGATCGGCGTCATAATTTGAGCAACCAATTTCACGAACCTTTCCCGCTACCACAAGATCGTTTAGGGCCTGAAGTGTCTCTAATTCTCCTACTTGATCATCAGGGGTATGTATCTGGAATAAGTCGATCCAGTCGGTGTCTAGTCTGCGCAAACTTCGATCAACCGAGCGCCTTACCCATTCAGCGCTTCCTCCTGTAAGACCTGGATCTATGTCTCTAAGCCCGAATTTGGTTGCGATGACTACTTGATCGCGATGACCTTTCATCGCTCGACCCAACATCTCTTCTGATGCCCCAGAGCCGTAAACGTCGGCTGTGTCGAAAAAGTTGATGCCGCTGTCTAAACAGGCCCTAAAGACTTCATCGGTTGAATCTTCGTCAATGCGGGTACCAAAGTTGTTGCATCCAAGGCCGACCTCTGAAACTTTAAGTTCGCCTATCCGTCTGAACTCCATGCTCGGATCATAGGAGCGTCTGACGCTACCGTCTTCATGTGCCCGAACTGATCGAAGTTGACCTTTATAGGCAAGCTGCCAAGCGCGCGTTGGGTCGCACCATTAAGTCGGTGGCAATTCCCAATGAGACTTACCTGGTCGGTGACAGCGATTTGTCTAAATTTCGGAAGGCGATTTACGGTCGTCAACTGCGGGGGGTTAGAAGAATCGGAAAGCTCCTCCTGTTAGATGTCGCCCATGTTTCAGTCGGAATGCGCTTTGGGATGACGGGGCGATTAATCGTTGACGACGAACCAGCAATTGACCAGCTGTTGTATACGACCAATGAAATGCAGAAAAAACACCTTCGTTGCGTTATCAACTTTGAAGAAGAAGGGGCGCTATCAATGATTGACCCCCGTCGTTTTGGAAATGTGGAGTTGGGGCCTGACGAGAGTCAAGTCGGCCCGGACGCAGCAAGAATAACTGCCGAAGAATTGACGATCTTTCAAAGCTCATCCGCGTCGATCAAAGCGCTGCTCCTTGACCAGAGGCGAATAGGGGGCCTTGGGAACCTACTTTGTGACGAGATCATGTGGAGAAGTGGAATAAAGCCCACACGGACAGGTCGCACCTTGAAGACAACCGATATACAGCTATTGGCGTCAACTATTCAGGCAACTATTACGGAACTAACCGATAGAGGAGGATCACATATGGGGGACCTTCAATCCCAACGCCGACACGGCGGAAGTTGCCCCACAGATGGATGTGAACTGACTCGAGACCTAGTTGCCGGTCGGACTACCTGGTGGTGCCCTGAGCACCAATGCTGAGTTGTGCTAGCTACTCTGAGACTGTGTTAGCCGTCGGTATATTCGCCCAGCAGTCACAAGAAGCTGTAGGCACTGGTTCGCAGAAGTGGTGGTTCCTCGTAGCTGGCTTATTTTTGCTCTCCCTAAGTTTGCTGGCCGCATTTATCAAGGTGTGGCGAAGGACACTGCCCCCGGCAAAAGCACCGTATGTCCCACCCGACTTCGCGTTCTCAGTAGTAGAAGAAAACGAGACAAACACAAATGAAGAAACGCAGGGGGAGCAGCCCGGACTAGGTTCAGGTGATGGCCGATGGATTCAACCCCCAAGAAATGATTGACCGTTTTCGAGAACGAGCTGAAGCCGTAAAGAAACGGAACCTCCCGGCTGTAGGCGGTGAGGAAAGACGACTGTTTATAGAACAGGCGGAACGAGACTTCATGGACTTTTCCGTTATCGCTGATGCTGCGGCAACTTTGGAGAACGGAATTCTCACATTGTCTGTTGATCTGCGCCCCCCGGACAAGCAAAGCGATGAACAGAGCTGATCTGTTGAGTCCGCCGTCAGGCTTGGTACAGTGACGCATTGCTGCGGATGTAGCTCAGTTGGCTAGAGCGCAACCTTGCCAAGGTTGAGGTCGCCGGTTCGAACCCGGTCATCCGCTCAACATAATTTGTCCCCAACCCATAGCGGGTTGGGGACAAATTACTTTTGGGAATACCCAGAGGTTCTGGAAATTCTTCTCGCAGCATGTAGGGTCCAATATGTTCTCGGGATAACCCCGATGCACGACCCTAGGAGATCCATTGGTTGCAACCGCTGGGGTTGAACAAAACCGACCAGTGTTATCGCGCTTCTTTAAATTCACACTGCCTTACATGGCGGTGCACCTAGCGTGTCTGTTCGTATTTGTCGTGGGTGTGAGCTGGTTCGCGCTAGCGGCGTCAGTGATCGTTTACTTGCTTAGAGGCTTTGGAATCACGGGCTTTTATCACCGAAAGTTCAGTCATCACGCATTCAAAACGGGACGCGTTGTTCAGTTCATCGGAGCGTGGCTCGGAACTAGTGCCGCTCAAGGAGGACCCCTTTGGTGGGTCGCTCACCACCGTCGTCACCACAGAGTGTCCGACCACGAGGGTGATATACATTCACCGAAAGTGGAGGGCTTCGGCATTGCCCACCATGGATGGCTTACTCGTAGCGCTGCTGACCCAACTCACATGGAAGAGGTAGCGGATCTAGCGGTCTACCCGGAGCTTCGTTGGTTGGACCGTAACTCGCATGTGCCGATTCTCGCCACCGCCTTCGGACTGTTTTTCGCAGGGATAGCGATCGGCCGAATATTTCCTTGGAGTGGCACGAATGGGCCTCAACTAGTGATTTGGGCCTTCTTTATCAACACGGTGCTTCTATGGCACGTCACCTTCGCTGTGAACTCTGTCTGTCATCGGTGGGGTAAACGTCACCACAACACGAGTGATGACAGCCGTAACAACTGGCTCATAGGGATATTGGGCTTGGGAGAAGGTTGGCACAACAACCATCACAGGTTCCCAGGTACTTCTCGTCACGGATTCAAGCGAACCCAATTGGACTTCACTCATATGGTCATCAGAGCACTCGCTCGTATGGGTCTGGCGCATGATTTACATCCGGTACCAGCGCGCTTATGGCTCGGGTCAAAACCCTCCCGCTGGACCACTTAGGAAATAAGAAATTGGGGCATTTGAACGTGCGATCTGTGTTCGCGCTGTGAAAGAGTTAAAGAATTCGATCGATAGGGAGATCTAATGGGTTTACTTGATGGACGCGTCGTTCTTATCACCGGCGCGGGACGCGGAATTGGGCGAGAGCACGCGCTCCTCATGGCTTCCGAAGGGGCCAAGATCGTCGTCAATGACTTAGGCGGCGGCGTGGACGGCTCCGGCGAAGACATCGGACCGGCTGAAGAAACAGCACAAGAAATTCGCGATATGGGAGGCGAAGCAGTCGCCAACAATGACTCCGTAACCGACTGGGAAGGCTCTCAGCGCATGGTGAATGCCGCGGTGGAGGCATTCGGAGATTTACATGTGCTGGTCAACAACGCAGGCATTCTTCGAGACAGGGTCGTTGTCAATATGACCGAAGGTGAATGGGACGCAGTCGTAGATGTTCACATGAAGGGCCACTTCTGCCCCACTCGCTGGGCTGCTGCGTATTGGCGAGAGCAAACCAAAGCAGGAATCGAAGTTGATGCCGCGATTGTCAACACCGCGTCGGGTGCGATGTTGGGCAACCTCGGACAACTCAATTATTCCGGAGCGAAAGCCGGAATTGCAGCGATGACTCTTGTAGCTGCAGGTGAGCTAGCACGCTACGGGGTGAGGGTTAACTGTTTAGCTCCGATCGCCCGCACCCGAATGACTCTTCAGACTCCCGGACTTGAAGAAGTAGTCGCC